>CAFBIY010000312.1_pt1 | contig 3758 bp, 4 predicted proteins | sample 7267971 | NCBI WGS metagenome assembly CAFBIY01 (sample SAMEA6814018, study PRJEB35770) | freshwater metagenome | biome: Freshwater; feature: Freshwater reservoir; material: water | place: Czech Republic | collected 2016-04-20 | depth 30m m | reverse complement strand
TCGGCACCATCACCGCGAACGGCTTGTCCGAGCGACCCTTGCGGGAACGCAACGTGCGGAGTGCGTGGTCCGATCTGGCGTCGACCGCGAGGTGGTAGCCGCCGAGACCCTTGACGGCGACGATCGCCCCGGCGGCAATGGCCCGCTGTGTCGCGGCGATGACGGCATCGGTTCCGTCGACGACCGTCCCCTGAGCGTCGAACCGCACCTGCGGCCCGCAGACGGCGCACGCCGAGGGCTGCGCGTGATACCGGCGGTTCGTCGGGTCGTCGTATTCGCGATGGCACGAAGGACACATCACGAACTGCGCCATTGTCGTGGCGGGCCGGTCGTACGGAAGGTCGGTGATGATGGTGAAGCGGGGACCGCAGTTGGTGCAGTTCGTGAACGGATACCGATAGCGCCGGTCGGCAGGGTCGAGCACCTCGACCATGCAGTCGTCGCACGTGGCGACATCGGGGGGCACCGAGGTGCGGTCGCCGCCGACCGCCGACGACTCCACGATCGCGAAGCCATCCGCCCCAGTGGGAGGAACCGTTGTAGCGATCACCGAATCGATACTCGCGAGGGGTGGGGCATCACCGTCGAGTCGCTCCACGAACGTCGCGATCGCTGACGGCGCCCCTTCGATCTCGATGAACACACCTGCCGAGTCGTTCCCGACAAACCCGGTGAGGCGAAGTTCACCTGCGAGTCGGTGCACGAAGGGCCTGAACCCGACGCCCTGCACCACACCGGTGATGACCAGTCGCCGCCGTTCGGCGATCGTCGGTGTGCTCGTCACACACCAGACCATACGGCGAGCGGCAGCGCTGGGTTGCCCACCACCTCGGCTTCAACGAATGGTGAGCGTCCGCAACCGCTCCACGCGCGGGTCGCCGCCGAGCAGATCGGCCAGACGATCAGCTGCCAACTGCAGATCGATGGCGTTGCTCTCCACCATCGCTTCGATATCGGCCCAGTCCTGGCTGCGGTCGAACAGCGCTGCGAACACTGCGAGATCCTCTGCCGACAGGACCTGGATGCGGCGACCCTCGAACGGCACCACCCGACAGCGCGCCGCCACATCGTGATGGAACGGATCGGCGGCGAAGAAGACATCGATCGGCATCGTGTCCCACCACAGGCGCACCTGATCGTGCGCACCCGCATCGGCCACATCGGAGTCGGTGAACACCACACCGGCGGGGAGCGCCGCGAACACCGTGCGAGCATCGCCCGAATCGACGAACACGTTGACGTCGATGTCGCCGGTACCTCGCGGTTCGTTGGTCGCGTAGGCCAGAGCGAGCGCGCCCCCGAGCGCCCAGGGAAGGCTCGCGCGGTCGAGCGATTCGCAGACCGCAACGATGCGGTCGATCAGACCGATTGTTGGCGCGCTCATCGCCTGGCCGATGCGAGTGGCCGCGGCTGATACGGGAGCGCTTCGGCGAGTTCCAGCACATCGTGCAATCGGCGGGCCTGCTCGGCGGGGTCGAGTACGAAATCGAACTTCACCGAGTACCCAAGCGCATCGATGATGCGTGACGCATTGGCCAGGCTGGGCTCGCGCCGCCCACGCTCGTAGGCACTGAGCACCGATGCGGGGATGCCGACCGCTTGCGCCACCTCGGACTGCGTACGACCCGACCGGCGTCGCAACGTGGCCAGAGTGTCACCGGTGATCATGGCCAGATCTTAGCGGATCCGCTAAGTCAAGCATTCGGATCGGGCTCCAGATGAGCCTGACGACCCGGTATGCACACAGCGCCCCCGGCAGGAATCGAACCTGCGACCTGCGGTTTAGGAAACCGTTGCTCTATCCACTGAGCTACGGAGGCGGGGATGGAACGGAACGTGGCACGTAATTGGTGCCGCGGGCCTCTCGATCCGCCAAGAGGCTACCGACTGGCGACTTTGCCCGCTGTTTGATCTAACGGGCCGCTCTGTTGCGTTGGCGGATCGCGAGGCGCGCTCAGCGACCTGCGGTGGCTCCGTAGAGTTCAGACCGCTCTGAGCAGCTCGTCGAACGCTGCCGCGACGATCACCTTCGGTTGGGCGTGAACGCCGAGTTCGTAGTGGCCGCGTCGCAGGTTCTGAATGAACGCGTGACCGCGGATCACCACCGTCGTCGTGAAGAACCGCTTCGCAGCCTGGGTGTCGCGCCTGGATGACACCAACACGTCGATGACCAAGGGCGGGAACCGGAACCCGACGAACGACACACTCGCCTGACGACACACTGGGCAACGACGACGCCTCGTCCCCGCAGACTCCCCCAGGTGTGGGTGCCACAGCCAACGCAACAGAGCCGTGCGGTTCCCAGGAACCGCCTCCGGCGAGTGCCAGGGCTCCTGCCCGAGTGGCAGGGCCCCGGCCCGAGTGGCACGAGTGCACCCGAGTGGCAGACGACACCAAGGGTGCAACGTCCCACTCGGGAATGGTGCGACACGGCACCGAGTGCGGTTCCTGGGAACCGCAGACACTGCGTCAGCCTGGCGCCGCCCCGACATGGGCGAACAGCTCAAGGAACGCGCCGGTCGTGATGCGCTCGCGTACGTCGACATCGACTCCGTCGAACAGCTGGCGCAAGGTCTCCTGCGTGTGACCGTACGTGCCTTCGAGGTGCGGGTAGTCACTCCCGAACATCACGTTCCGGTAGCCCATCGCCGTCATCGTTGGAATGGCCGTCTCGTCGTGTTGGAACGACGCGTACACGTTCTGATTCATGTACTCCTTCGGCAGCATCTTCAACTTCGGCCACACGAAAAATGGCTGCTGCCGCACGATCTCGTTCATACGGTCGCCGAGGAACGGAACCCATGTCGCTCCACCCTCGGACACCAACACCTTCAGGTCGGGGTGCCGGTCGAACGCGCCCGAAGAGATCAGCTGGGCGACAGCCCGCTGGCCGCCGTACGTCGTTTCGGCGAAGTTCAGGATCGCCCGACCGCGACCACGGAACATGATGTTCTCACCGTCTGTGCCGATGTGGAAGGCGATGCGCATGTTCGCCTCGTCCGCCGCGGCCCACAGCGGATCCCACTCCTCGTCGTTCCACAACGGACGACCCTTCGGCGGCACCGTCGGGAGGAAGACGGCGCGAAAGCCCACAGCTGCGCATCGCTGGAGCTCCGCGATCGCATCGTCGATGACCAGGAGTGGCAGTGACGCTGTGGGTACCAGGCGACCGCCGGCCGACGCCACCTCGTTCCATGACCAATCATTGAGGGCCATGCACGCCTCACGCACGAGCACAGGGTCGAAGAGCAATGCCGCCCACATGCCGAGCGAGGGATAGACGACCTCCGCCCAGATCCCCTCCTGGTCAAGATCGATGAGGCGCTTCGCCATGTCTCGTGAGCCGGGCGCTCGGAAGCTCGCATCGGCGAGAGCCATCCCCTTCAGCTCACCCTCTCTGATCGGCTTGGGCAATGTTCGGCGGATGATCTCGCCGTCGACATGCACCAGCTCGTACCCCTCGAACTTCTCGGAGCGTGGCATCCGCTGCGCGAGCGCAGCGGGCATGGAACTGGTGAACACGTCCTCCGACTCGAGCAGATGAGAGTCACCCGAGTTTGCCCACAGCTTCGTCGTCATCGTGGCCTCCAGCCTTCCAATCAGGTAGACGATATACCTCTTGCGCACCGCGCGACTCGGCGCTGCACGTTGCCCTGGCACGGAGACCACGTTCCATCGTTCGCTGTCTCGCGTTCAAAGATCCTCGAACGGCAACGCTCTGACCGGAGGCGGGGAAGGCGCCCGCTGAGTAGCCACTG
>CAFBIY010000263.1_pt1 | contig 4905 bp, 3 predicted proteins | sample 7267971 | NCBI WGS metagenome assembly CAFBIY01 (sample SAMEA6814018, study PRJEB35770) | freshwater metagenome | biome: Freshwater; feature: Freshwater reservoir; material: water | place: Czech Republic | collected 2016-04-20 | depth 30m m | reverse complement strand
TCGACGACGCGCTCACCCTGTACCGAGGCCCGCTGCTGCCGCGCTCTCAGTGCTGGGCGATCGAGGAGCATCGGGCCGTACTCGAGTCCGCCATCCGCGGAGCCGTGGTGAACGACCCGACGCCAGCGCGAGTAGCCGCAGCGCGCGCGGCCATCCCCTACGACACGTATCTGGCCGATCTCGCCGACGGTTACCGAACGCGGTGAGTGCGGCGCTGGGCGGCAACGAGCGCCGCGCCAGCCGCGAGCATCGTCAGTGCAATCCAGATGAGACCGTCGGTGCTCACTCCGGTCGCCGGGAGATCTGGTGCATAGCTCGCTGGTGCGTAGCTCGAGCTCAGTCGCGCCACCCGGCTGGTGAAATTGCCACCCACCAGGAGGTTGTCGCTCGCGTCGACGGTGATCGCCCACACGCGGTTGTCGAAGTAGGAGCCAACCGTCGAGTTGAAGGCTGTATCGGCGGTGCCATCGGCGTTGAACCGCGCAAGGTGGGTGGTTGTATCCCCACCGATGACCACTTTGCCGTCACGCTGAATCGCCAACGCGTACATCCCGACCTCTTCGATGCCGACGGCGTGCACGTGTGCGTTGAACCCTGTGTCCGCCGTGCCATCGGAGTGATAGCGCGCGAGTCGATCTCCGAACTCTCCGACAATGACCACGGAGCCGTCGGTAGCCACGCGAACGATGCTCACCGTTCCACCCGCGTCACCGACGTTGTTGTTGAAGGTCGTGTCCGGCGCGCCACTCGCCAGGAACCGCTTCAGGTGGCCGGTGAACTCGCCCGCGACCAGGATCTTGCCGTCGGACTGCAACGCGACGGAGTAGGCACGTGCATCCAGGGTTGCTGCCACGTTCGCGTTGAACGCGGCATCGGCGGTTCCGTCGGGGTTCAGACGGGCCAAGATCCCGGCGAAACTGCCAACGACCAGGATCTGTCCATCGGGCTGAACGACAACAGCGCCGGTCTCCCCGCCGAGAGCGCTGATACTCGCTGCTGCGAACGCTGGATCGGGTGCTCCTGCAGAGGAGAAGCGGTACAGCCCGGTAAACCAGCCGGCAGCAACGATCTCGCCCGACTGGCCGACGGAGAGCGACGTGATTCTGGCGCCACCAGTGACGCCGCCGGCAAGTGCGTTGAAGCTGATGTCGGGTACACCTGCGGCACCGAAGCGAGCAACCGTGCCGCTGAAGTCGCCACCGACGACGATCGAGCCATCGGATTGCACGGCGACCGCGTTCACCTCGCTATTGAACGGCTGTGAAAACGCAGCAGCGAAGTCGGCGTCTGGAGTGCCGTCAACACCCGCAGCACGAGCGACCGACGGGCCGATGGCGAGCGAAATCGCGGTGGTGAACAAGGTGATGACGGCGACACGCCCTCGACTCTTCGGCTGCATCTTGCTGCTTCCTCTCATGCGGGCACGGGTCTATACCAGCCTGCACTATAACTGTGACGGCAATGACACGCACAGATACTGAGAGAGGCTCCGGTCAACGAGGTCGCCGACGCCAAACGCAGCAGCTGAACGGCCTCGCCGACCTCCCACTAGCCTGAGCGGGTCGCCGGGTTAGCTCAGTTGGTAGAGCACTTGACTTGTAATCATGAGGTGGCGAGTTCGATCCTCGCACCCGGCTCCAGATCCATCCTCCGAGCTCACACAATGCTCACATCCCGCACATGGGGTCATCACCGGTGCACCGGATGATGACGGTGTCAGGTCGGGCGTCCGCCAGGCCGACGCTCACTTGGAGGACCCCCATGAAACGCTCGCACACGTTCACCGCACTTGCGGCGATCACCCTCGCCGGCGCGCTGTGCATCGGCAACACCGCCTCTGCCGCAGGCCGACCGGCCGGCGACCTCGGCCCCGCCAAGGCCCGTTGCACCGCTGCCATCACCGAACGCCAGAATGAACTCAACTCACTGTCGGGCAAGGCCGCTGGCGCCGCCCAACTGACCGATGCCCACGAATCGACGATTGCTTCGTTCCTGTCGTCGGCGAAGTCCGGGCTCAGCGAACTGCAGACGAAGATCGACGCCGACACCGACCCGGCCACGTTGCGGGCCGACTGTGACGCCGTCAGAACCGAGTTCCGGGTGTTCGCATTACGGGCGCCTCAGGTGCACATGGCCATCGCTGGTGATCGCCAGGCCGCAGGGCTGACCAAGGCGACCACCATCGCGGCCAAGTTGCAGACCGCCATCCAGACCGCAGCCGACAACGGCAAGGACGTCACCAGCGAGACCGCAAAACTGGCGGAGATGAACGGACTGCTGGCCGACGCATCGTCGAAGCTCGGTGGTGTGGTCGACGCCGAACTGAGCGTCACCGTCACCCAGTGGAACTCCGATCACACGGTGCTCTCCGCGACGAACACTGCGCTGCACGCTGCGCAGAACGACCTGCGGGCCGCGCTCGCCGACGCCAAGGCGATCATCGCCGAGTTGAAGGCGTGAGCACCATGCAGCGCCACTTCGCCACCCGCAGCTCGCTGCTGATCGTCGCCACCACCGCCGTGTTGATGCTGACCGCCTGCGGCAGCAACGGCTCCACCAGCAACGGCTCCACCAGCATCGACCACACCGGCGCCGTCAGCCCCGCTGTCACCGACAGCGTCGACAGTACCGGAGTGCCAGCCACCGACTCATCGTCCACGGCGCCCACCACGGTGAAGGCCAGCACCGCTGCCACCGTCGTCGACCCGGCTCTCGACACGGCCATCGCCGACGTGGAGACGCTGCTGGGCAAGAACGATCAAGACCTCAAGGACGCTGCCGCAGCAGCAGCCAACGGCGGCTGATCCAACCATGGGCCACCCGTGTGCGGCGCGAGCAGTTCACGGCGCAACGCCACCAGCTTTGGCGCTGGCTCGGCCGCCGCCCACGGGTCGGCGGCCAGCGCGCGCTCGTAGCTCTCCCACTCGCTACGTACCCCCGCCAGATCCCCACGACGGGAATGGGCGCGCATACGCAGGGCGATCAGCTCTTCGTGACCGGCCAGCACCTTCAGCCCCTGACCGGTCGCCCAGAACACTCCGTCGATATCGCCTAGCGCGAGGTAATGGTTCGCCAACTCGATCGCCGCTCCGGTGGCCAGCAGTACGAGCGACGACGTGATGCCCTCCGCGTCGGTCCACAGGTATGAGGTATCGGCAAAGGGCAACCCGCAGAGCAGTTCCACACCTGGCCGCAGCACATCGATGGCAGCGACCGACGGCAACCCACGGGAGTACGCAACACGGTCACTCAGGAGTTCGGCGTCGGTGACGACGCCCGGATGTAACGGCAACTGTTCGGTCAGCGTGCGCCCGATCCACTCTTCACCTTCTGGCGGCGGCACCGTACGTGCGAGCGCACGGCGCGCGTCGCTGACGACGTTGGCGAAGGTTGCGTCGCGCACGTCGAGATCCCACAACGCGGTACGCGCCCCACCGCGTGTGGAGCGTTCACGGTGTTGGCTGAGCCACACCACCAACTCCAACGACTTCGAGCGGTCGAACGCCGCCGCCTGCCCAGCACACGACACCACCTCCACCTGCCCCAGTACGCGCACGAGTAACGACCACTCGCGCTCGCCGAACGGTTCCACCGACAGCGGAGGCAACGCGTGAGCGCTGATCGGCACCACCTCGGCATGCGCCGAAAGCGGCTCGGTCGCAGCCTCCAACACATCGTACACCCCCGCGACATCGTGCTCAGTCAGACCGACTGGGTGCACACGCAGGCCCAGCGGCGCCAGCACATGGTGATCGCCGTGAGAGGCCAGCGTCCACGTATCAACGAACCCTGGTGAGTCCACCACCACCGCCAACCCACGACCGGCGCCCACGGCACCCACCTGACCCGCAATCGATGGCGACACGGCCTGATCGGCGGCGACAACGATGAATGGTTCCCACAGCTCGCCGCCGACACCCCGCGCTCGCAACGCGAACGTCGATGATCCTGCTGCCGGCGTGCTGCCCAATGACGAGGTCGCGGCATCGATCGCCGCCGCCAGCGAGTCGGCGGCTTCGACGGATGTCTCCGGATCGGGCTCCGCACCCAACCCGACGGTGAGCACACGCGCGCCACCCAACAGCGGCGACAGCGCGAGCGAGCACGAGATCGCCCGCAGCATCGGCACCGACCACGGCGACTGCACGGTCAACACACCGATCGCCTCGATGTCGACGAACACTTCCCCCTCGTCGCTGCCCCCGAGGTGCGCCATCGCCGGACACGGCTGCGGTGAACAACGCGCCGCGGGAGCAAGCTCGGCCAGCGTCACCGCACCGCCGAGCGTCCAACTGTTCGAGTGCGCATCGACCGTCCACCTCGGATCCGAAGGTGCGGCTGTACCTCTCAGATACAGCCGCACTTCGCCCATGTCGCCAAGCACCGCTGCGAGCACCACCGCATCCTGGGCAGCGAGGTCGGCGGCCACCGCCCGCAACGCGATGTCGAGCCGCACGATGCACTCGCCGGCCGACAGCGAACGCAACATCGTCTCGGTGCGCACGTCCTGCGCTGTCGGTGGTGTGAGCCGGGCGCCAACACCAGCGGCGCGCCACTGACGACGACGGCGTGCCTCCAACAGCGACACCGCACCTGCGGAGAACAGCAGGGCAGTGCCGAGGCCGGCGGCGAACGGCGCCAGATCCGATGACGAGTCGACACGAGCAGCGCTGACCGGCACAACCGTCGTCGGCACTGCGGGGGGTGTCGGGTCGGCCCCGCTCGAATGCATCGTCGGCAGCAGCGCGCCGAACGAGGCCCCCACCGCCCCGACGGCCACCACCCGCACCAGGCCGCGCACCCACCGACCTGCGCCTGGCTCCAGCGGCGCCAGCGGCCGCCCCTCCGATCGCCGACGCGTCGAGCGCACATGCGCGAACTCGGCCAGGGCGGTGAGCGCGAACC
>CAFBIY010000260.1_pt1 | contig 5044 bp, 3 predicted proteins | sample 7267971 | NCBI WGS metagenome assembly CAFBIY01 (sample SAMEA6814018, study PRJEB35770) | freshwater metagenome | biome: Freshwater; feature: Freshwater reservoir; material: water | place: Czech Republic | collected 2016-04-20 | depth 30m m | reverse complement strand
CCGGTCATCGGCATCTGCAACGGGTTCCAGGTGCTCACCCGCACGGGCCTGCTGCCGGGCGCGCTGGGCCACAACTCCAGCGGCCATTTCCAATGCGAGTGGGTGCGACTCGACGCGCCAGCGAGCCGCAGCGTGTGGACACAGGGCCTTGACCCCATCGAATGCCCAATCGCCCACGGTGAAGGCCGCTATGTGCACCCCGACCCGGCAGCGTTGGCGGCCAACGGCCAGGTGGCGTTCACCTATACCGGAACGAACCCCAACGGCTCGCTGGACGCCATCGCCGGTGTGTGCGACGAATCGGGAGTGGTGCTGGGATTGATGCCGCATCCGGAGAACCACGTCCTGGCGCGGCAACACCCGCGCCACGCCCGCGGTAGCGCTGCAGGTCTCGGTCTGCCACTGTTCCGGCAGGGCGTGCGTTACGCACGGGAACGCTGAGAAGACGACATGACCACGATGCCTGCACCCGATCCGTTCATCGATCTCGATCTGAACCTGCCCGATCGCCGCGATGGCAAGGTGCGCGTCAGCTACGCATTGCCCGATGCACCCGACGTCGGCGGGCGCCGACTGTTCGTCACCACCGATCGGCTGTCAGCGTTCGATCGCGTCATCGCCGGGGTGCCTTACAAGGGTCAGGTGCTCAACCAACTGGCTGCATGGTGGTTCGCCGAGACCGCCGACATCGTCCCCAACCACGTGTTGTCGGTACCCGATCCCAACGTGCTGATCGCCCGTGTTGCCACTCCGTTGCCGGTGGAAGTCGTGGTGCGCGGCTACATCACCGGCGTCACCTCTACTTCGCTGTGGCGTCAGTACTCCGAAGGTGCCCGCACGATCTACGGCTACCGCTTCCGCGAGGGGCTGCAGAAGAACACCGCGCTCACCTACGCGCTCGTCACACCCACCACGAAAGCCCAGGACGGTGCGCACGATGAGCCGATCGAACCGCGCGACGTGACCGAACGCGGTCTGGTTGCGCCTGGGGCGTGGGTGCGCACCGTCGAGGCGGCGCTGCGGCTCTTCCAACGCGGCCAGGAAATCGCCGGGCACGCCGGACTGATCCTCGCGGACACCAAGTATGAGTTCGGTCTCGACGAGCACGGGACGGTGATGCTCATCGACGAGATGCACACACCCGACTCGTCTCGCTACTGGGTGGCGTCCTCGTATGAGGCACGTCTCGCCGCTGGTGAAGAGCCGGAGAGCCTCGACAAGGAAGTCGTACGCCGAGCTTTGCTCGACGCCGGCTACACGGGGCATGGCGACCCGCCTGCCTTGCCGACCGATGTGTGGCAGCAGACCAGCGCCCGCTACATCCAGGCGTTCGAACAGATCACCGGAACCGAATTCGTACCCGGCGCCTATCCAGTCGCACCCCGCATTACGGAGGCCTTGCGCCATGTTTCCTGACGACAGTCTCCGACCCGCCGACGGCGACCACCCTCATGAGGAGTGTGGCGTGTTCGCGGTCTCCACGCCACATGGCGAAGGCATCGCGCAGTTGGCCTTCTTCGGGTTGTTCGCGTTGCAACATCGCGGCCAAGAAGCTGCAGGCATCGCCGTCAGCGATGGCAACCGCGTACGCATGCACAAAGACAGCGGCCTGGTGTCGAACGTGTTCACCCCGACGACGATGGCCCAGCTGAACGGCTATCACGCCATCGGACACACGCGGTACAGCACCACCGGCGCCAACGCACACCGCAACATCCAGCCATTCCTCGTCGAGACGATGCACGGCCCGCTGGCGGTAGCCCACAACGGCAACCTGGTGAATGCGGGGGCGCTGCGCGAGGAGTTGCTGACGAAGGGTTTCGGCCTCACCGCCACCAGCGACACCGAGGTGCTGACGCTGATGCTTGCCGCTGCCGGCGGTCGCACCTGGGAAGACCGCCTTGAACGCACGTTGCCGGCATGGAAGGGCGCCTACTCGCTCGTCGTCTTGGCGAAGGACCGGGTCATCGCTGTCCGCGACCCGTGGGGCTTCCGGCCGATGAGTGTCGGTCGCCTACCCCAGGGCGGCCACGCCGTTGCTTCCGAGACATGTGCGCTCAACACGCTCGGCTGCCTCGACATCACCGAAGTGCTACCCGGTGAGATCGTCACCCTGCACGGCAGCGAGATCACCCGTCGCCAAGCGCTCGCGCCGGCCGTCAACGCCGCGCGATGCACCTTCGAGTTCGTCTACTTCAGCCGCCCCGACAGCGTCTGGGCGGGACGCAATGTGCACCATGTGCGCCAACGGCTGGGCGAACAATTGGCAATCGAGTCCGGTGTCGACGCGGATGTCGTCATCCCGGTGCCCGACAGCTCGATCCCCGCCGCGATCGGCTACAGCCGACAGAGCGGGATTCCGCACAACGACGGCCTGATCAAGAACCGCTACATCGGCCGCACATTCATCGAGCCCACTCAAGATCTGCGTGACCGCGGTGTCGCGCTGAAGTTCAACGCGCTCGCCGAAAACCTCGCCGGCAAGCGCGTCATCATGATCGACGACTCGATCGTGCGTGGCACCACTGCCGGGCCACTCGTCAAACTCGTCCGCGATGCCGGTGCCACCGAGGTACACGTGCGCATCACCTGTCCACCGATCACCAATGCCTGCCATTTCGGTGTCGACATGGGCCACGACGGTGATCTGATGGCCGCGCGGCTCAGCGTGGAGGAGATCCGGCTGCTGATCGGCGCCGACTCGCTGGCGTTCCTGTCATTGGAGGGGATGAACCTGGCCATCGAGCCCGAGCACGAAGGGTCTGGTGCCGGGTACTGCAACGGTTGCTTCACCGGGAACTACCCGATGGCCGTGGACGACGCGCCACCCAAGCTGAGCTTCGAGGGAGCGCTGTCGTGAGAGTGCTCGTGATCGGTGGCGGTGGCCGCGAGTCAGCAATCGCGTGGGCGTGCAAACGCCGCGGGCACGACGTACAGATCCTGGCGGAGCTCCCCGACTCCCCGGTCGCCGACCTCGTCATCGTCGGCCCCGAGTCCGCGCTGATCGCTGGTGTGGCCGATCGCTGCGCTGAGCTGCGCATCCCCTGCTTCGGCCCGACAGCCGCTGTCGCCCGACTGGAAGGGTCGAAGGGGTTCACGCGCACACTCGCTCACTCACTCGGGCTGCCGTCACCGGCGTTCCACTTGTCGTCGTCCGAGGCCGAAGCGCTGGCGTGGTGGCGTGGGTTCGCCAAGCCCATCGTCGTCAAGCTCGACGGCCTGGCCGCCGGGAAGGGTGTCATCGTGCCCGAGGGTGAGGCCGAGACGCTGGCCGCAATCCGCGAGTTGGTCGAGCAGGGTCCGATCGTGCTCGAGGAGCGACTGGTCGGCCCGGAGTGCAGCTTGATGGCGATGTGCGATGGCCGCGTCGCTCGGCCGTTGCCGATCGCGCAAGACCACAAGCGCATCGGTGAAGGCGACACGGGCCCCAACACAGGGGGTATGGGTGCCTACGCACCTGCGCCCGTGCCGTACGACGCAGACGAACTGACGGCCAGGTTCATCCAGCCGGTGGTCGACCACTTGTGGGAGGCCGGGGCACCGTACGTCGGGGTGCTCTACGCCGGGCTGATGCTCACCGACGACGGTCCCAAACTGCTGGAGTACAACTGCCGCTTCGGCGACCCAGAGGCGCAGGCGGTGCTGCCGCTCCTCATCGACGACCTCGCCGAGTTGGCGCTCACCTGTTGCAACGGCGCGCTCGGCGAACGGCGTATCCAGTCGCGGGGCTTCGCCTGCACCGTGGTGGCAGCCGCGGAGGGTTACCCGGCCATGCCGATCCCCGGTGCGGCGATCGAGGGCGATCTGCACGACTGGCCCGATGCGATGGTCTTCCGCGCTGGCACCGACGGAGCGATGGTCACTGGCGGACGCGTACTGGCCGTCACCGGCCTCGGCAACGACCTCGGTACTGCCCGGGCGCACGCGTATCAGCGGATGAAGGCGATCCGCTTCGACGGTATGCAGGTGCGCGGCGACATCGGCTGGCGTTCGATCGGCGCCGGCCTGTCCTCCTACGCCGCGGCAGGTGTCGACATCGATGAGGGCACCCGCGCCGTCGACCAGATGAAGGCTGCCGTCGAGCGCACACACGGACCTGCCGTCCTGCGCGGTGTGGGCAGCTTCGGTGGCGTGTTCAGCCTCGCGGCGATCAAGGACATGGACGAACCACTGCTCGTCGCCTCCACCGATGGCGTCGGCACGAAGGTCGAACTCGCCGCCCGTCTCGGCAAGTACAAGGGCGTGGGCATGGACATCGTCAACCACTGCATCGACGATGTGCTCGTACAGGGCGCTCGTCCACTGTTCTTCCTCGACTACATCGCCAGCAGCAAGCTCGACGCCGATCAGGTGGCAGAGGTGGTCACCGGTATGGCCGAGGCGTGCGAGGTTGCCGGATGCGCCCTCTTGGGTGGTGAGACAGCGGAGATGCCGGGGGTGTACACCGAAGGGTCGTTCGACATCGCCGGCACGCTGGTCGGCCTCGTCGACCGAGCGCAGATGCTGCCACGAGGCACCCTGGAGGATGGCGACGTGCTGTTGGGGGTGGCCTCCAACGGGCCGCACACCAACGGCTACTCGTTGTTGCGCAAGGTGTTCGCCTGGCTGCCAATGGACTCGGTGCCTGCCGGGTTCTACTGCACCCTCGGCGAGGCACTGTTGCGACCCCACCGCAACTACCTGCCCGTGCTCGGTGCGGCGATCGACAGCGGCCGGGTGAAGGCGCTCGCACACATCACCGGTGGCGGTCTCCCCGAGAACCTGCCGCGTGTGCTGCCCGAATCGCTCGACGCCGTCGTCCAACTCGGCTCGTGGCCCATCCCTCCCCTGTTCCGTCTGGTGCAGGAAGTCGCCTCGCTGCCGATCCACGAGTTGTACCGCACACTCAACATGGGCATCGGCATGGTTGCCGTGGTCGCCGTCGCCGACCTCACTGCCGTCCAGGCCCTGATCCCCGAGGAGACCTGGGTCATCGGCCGCCTCACCCCCCCCCCCGCCACCGCCCCCGGCCGCCAGGTCCACCTCCTCCCCGCCTGACCCGGTG
>CAFBIY010000252.1_pt1 | contig 5223 bp, 11 predicted proteins | sample 7267971 | NCBI WGS metagenome assembly CAFBIY01 (sample SAMEA6814018, study PRJEB35770) | freshwater metagenome | biome: Freshwater; feature: Freshwater reservoir; material: water | place: Czech Republic | collected 2016-04-20 | depth 30m m | reverse complement strand
CCTTGACGACCTTGGCGACGCGGTTGATGGCGATGACACGCGACTCGCGCAGACCATTGGGGTCTGGTGCGCGCTCTTCATTGCGGTTGCCGTAATTCGAGGGGGCGGCCATCAGAACTCCAAACCTGCTTCACGGGCCGCAGCAGCAACTGCGGCGATACGGCCGTGGTAGAGGAACCCACCACGATCGAACACAACCTGGGTGATACCAGCGGCCTTGGCCCGCTCGGCGAGCAGCGTGCCCAGCTTGGCAGCAGCTTCGACCGTGGCACCAGTGCCCTCGCCCCTGATGGCCGGCTCTGTGGTGCTGGCCGCCACCAAAGTGCGGCCGCTCACATCGTCGATCACCTGCAGGGAGAGGTGCTTGTTGGAACGGAACACGGCCAGACGGGGACGGTTGGCGGTGCCATGAATCTTCTTGCGTACCCGCCGGTGGCGGATGATGCGGCCTTCGCGGCGCTTCTGTGCGACTTTGCTCATGATTCGTTTCCTCGGATCACTTCTTGCCGGTCTTGCCGGCCTTGCGCAGCACCTTCTCACCGAGGTAGCGCACACCCTTGCCCTTATAGGGCTCAGGCTTACGCACGGCGCGGATGTTGGCGGCCACCTGGCCAACAACTTCCTTGTCGATGCCACGGACGATGACGCGGGTCTGAGTAGGCACCTCGAAGGTGATGCCTTCAGGGGCATCCATCAGCACGGGGTGGCTGAAGCCGAGGGCCAGACGCAGCTGGGTAGGGCTAAGGGCCTCGGCACGGTAACCGACGCCGATGATCTCGAGTTCCTTGGTGAAGCCGTCGGTGACACCGACGACCATGTTGTTCACGAGCGTGCGGGTGAGGCCGTGCAGCGAGCGGTTTTGACGCTCGTCGTTCGGGCGCTCGACGACCAACACAGCCTCATCACGACGAACCGTGATGGCGCCGGGAACGGAGCGGGTGAGCGAGCCCTTGGGGCCCTTGACGGTGACCACCGGGCCGTCGATGGTGACATCGACGGTGCCGGGGACAGCGATGGGAGACTTACCGATGCGTGACATGTTGGGGCCTCTCGATCACCACACGTAGCAGAGGACTTCGCCGCCCACTTGACGCTTGCGCGCCTCGCGGTCGGTCATGAGCCCCTGGCTGGTGGACAGGACGGCCACACCGAGGCCACCGAGGACGCGCGGAACGGCGTCGCTCTTGCGGTAAATCCGCAGGCCCGGAGTGGAGATACGACGGAGACCCGAGATCGTGCGACGACGATCAGCCGAGTACTTCATCGAGATGGACAGCACATCTCCGGGACCCGACGTGGCCGGAGCCACGCTGAAGCCGGTGATGTAGCCCTCCTTCTGGAGGATGGTGGCCAGGGCCACCTTCTGCTTGGAAGCGGGCATACGGACCTCGTCATGCATCGCCGTGTTGGCGTTGCGGATACGGGTGAGCATGTCTGCGATGGGATCAGTGAGCATTTTCTCTCCTCACCAGCTCGCCTTGGTGACGCCCGGGATCTCGCCTGCATGGACCATCTCACGAAGGCACACGCGGCAGAGGCCGAACTTGCGGAAGACCGAACGGGCGCGACCACAGCGGCGGCAGCGGGTGTAACCCCGCACCTTGAACTTGGGCGTGGCGTTGGCCTTGTTAATGAGCGACTTCTTTGCCATGTCGGTGCCCTCTACTTCTTCTTCTTCGCAACCGGCTTGGCTGCGCCCTTGCCGCCGCGCACAGGGCCGCGACGCTTCTTCTTGGTGGAAGCCGCCCCCGCCTCGTCGCCCCGCTTGAACGGGAATCCGAATGCGTCGAGCAGCGCCTTGCCCTGCTCGTTGGTGGTGGCGGAGGTAACGATCGTGATGTCCATGCCACGAGTGGCATCGATCTTGTCGTACTCGATCTCCGGGAACACCGTCTGGTCGCTGAGACCGAAGGTGTAGTTGCCACGGCCGTCCCAGCTGAAGGCCGGCAGACCGCGGAAGTCGCGGATACGGGGAATGGCCACTGCGATCAGACGATCGAGGAACTCCCACATCCGGTCGCCGCGCAGCGTGACCTTGCAACCAATGGACTGACCTTCACGCAACTTGAAGTTGGCGATCGAGGTACCCGCCTTGGTGATGACCGGCTTCTGACCGCTGATCTTGGCGAGATCGACGACGGCGCCTTCCAGCAGCGACGGCTGCTGGGTGGCCCTGCCGACGCCCATGTTGATCACGATCTTCTCGAGCTTGGGCACCTGCATCGCATTGGTCAAGCCGAGCTCGGCCTTCAACGCAGCCTTGACCGAATCGTGGTACTTCTGCTTGAGGCGAGGAGCACTGGTTGTCGCAGCGGTCATGAGATCACCTCACCGGTTCGCTTGGCGACGCGCACCTTGGTGCCGTCGGGCTGGATCTGGTAGCCGACGCGAGTGGGCTTGCCCTTGTGGACGAGCATCACGTTGCTGGCATCGACCGGCATGTCGCGATCGATGATGCCGCCCTGCTGGTTGCCACGGCTGGGCTTGCTGTGCTTCTTGGCCGTGTTCACGCCGTTGACAATGACCTTGTTGCGAGTGGGCATGACCTGCACCACTTCACCCTCAGTGCCCTTGTCCTTGCCGGCGATGACGACGACGGTGTCGCCCTTCTTGAGCTTCATGGTCACAGCACCTCCGGGGCCAGCGACACGATGCGCATGAACTTCTTGTCACGCAGCTCACGACCGACGGGCCCGAAGATTCGGGTTCCGCGCGGCGTGAGATCGTCCTTGATGATCACGGCAGCGTTTTCATCGAAGCGGATGTAGCTGCCGTCGGGACGGCGCCGTTCCTTCTTCGTGCGAACAACGACGCACTTGACGACGTCGCCCTTCTTGACGGCTGCACCGGGGATCGCGTCCTTCACCGTGGCGACGAAAATGTCGCCGATTCCGGCATAGCGACGACGAGTACCGCCGAGCACCTTGATGCAGAGCACTTCCTTGGCGCCGCTGTTGTCGGCGACGCGCAGGCGGGATTCCTGCTGAATCATTTGGCACGCTCCAAGATCTCCACGACACGCCAGCGCTTGTTCTTGCTGAGCGGGCGAGTTTCCATCACACGGACCTTGTCGCCGATGTTGACGTCGTTGGACTCGTCATGGACGTAGAGCTTCTTGGTGCGCATCATGAACTTGCCGTACTTGGGGTGACGGACACGCTCGATGACGGCGACCACCGCGGTCTTGTCCATCTTGTTGGACACGACCAGGCCCTCACGGGTCTTGCGGGCGTTGCGGCCCTCTGCGTTCTCGGTGTTCTGTTCTTCGGACATCACTTGCTCCCCTCCGCTAGCGCAATCTCACGGGCGCGGATGTGGGTGTTGATACGGGCGATCTGGCGACGAACCTTGCTCATCTCGGCGTTGTTGTCGAGCTGACCGGTTGCGTTGCGGAAGCGCAGGTTGAGCGCCTCCTGCTTGGTGGCACGCAGCTCTTCGACGAGGGCCGCGAGATCCATTTCCTTCAGCTCAGTATTGGAGTGAGCCATCAGATGATCTCCTCACGGGTAATGATGCGTGCCTTGATGGGGAGCTTCTGGATCGCCTTGGCCATTGCGGACCGGGCGGTCTCCTCGTTCGGATACGAGAGCTCGAAGAGCACGCGACCCGGGCGGACGACTGCCACCCAGAACTCGGGGTTGCCCTTGCCGGAACCCATGCGGGTCTCGGCCGGCTTCTTGGTGACGGGCTTGTCCGGGAAGATGTTGATCCAGACCTTGCCACCACGCTTGATCGCGCGGGTCATGGCAATACGAGCAGCTTCGATCTGGCGGGCGGTGAGCCAGCCTGGCTCGAGCGCCTGGATGCCGTACTCGCCAAAGGCGAGTTCGGTGCCACCCTTGGAGTTACCGAACGTACGACCGCGGTGGTGCTTGCGGTGTGCGACTTTACGGGGCATCAACATGTTGGATCAGTCCTCCCCACGGAAATGCGGGGCTTCGTGAGCGCCACCGTGAGTACGGCGAGCGATCTCTTCTTCCTCGTCGAGCAACTTCTCGAGCTCGGGGTCGGCTTCCTTGATCAGCGGGGCAGCCTCGAGCTCGGGCTCGTCCTTGCGACGGGCACCCGATGAGACCACCTTGCGGGCAGCGCCGGCCGGACCGGCGGCTTCGCCGACGGCCATCGCGGCTTCACGAGCGATCTTGTCCTCGGTCTGCGCCTTGTAGGGGACGATGTCGCCCTTGTAGATCCAGACCTTCACGCCAACACGACCGCTGGAGGTGCGAGCCTCACGCAGGCCGTAGTCGATGTCGGCACGCAGCGTGTGCAGCGGCACTCGGCCTTCGCGGTACCACTCGGTGCGGCTCATTTCAGCGCCGCCAAGACGACCCGAACACTGCACGCGGATACCGAGTGCGCCGGCCTTCTGGGCGTTCTGGACCGCACGCTTCATCGCACGGCGGAATGCAATGCGGTTGACGAGCTGGTCGGCGACACCTTGAGCGATGAGCGCTGCGTCGAGCTCGGGGCTCTTGATCTCGACGATGTTCAGCTGCACCTTCGGGTTACCGGTGATCTGCGTGAGCAGTGCACGCAGTTCGTCGGCCTGGGCGCCACGACGACCGATGACGATGCCCGGACGAGCGGTATGGATATCGATCCGCACCTTGTCGCGAGTGCGCTCGATCTCGATGCGGCTGACCGCAGCGGACTCGAGCTTGGTCATCAGCGCACGGCGGATTTTCCAGTCCTCGGTGAGGTACTCCTTGTACTCGCGCTCGCTGAACCAGCGGCTCTTCCAGTCGGTGGTGACGCCGAGACGGAAGCCGTACGGGTTGATCTTCTGACCCATCAGTTGGTCTCCGTTTCCGGCGTATCGGTGGTCTCGACCGTTTCGATGACATCGGCCGCAGCCTCGTCACCGTGGTCGTGGTCGTGGTCGTGATCGTGATCGTGATCGTGATCGTGATCGTGATCGTGGTCCTTGGCAGCAACCGCACGCTCTCGGCTGCGCTCGACGCGGGCCTTGCGGCTGGCCGAGGTGCCGCCAACAGCGGCGCCACGGCGGCGGCCGGTGGCGGTGCGCTTGGCCTCACGGGCCTGCACCACTTCGATACGCGCGTCGTCGAGGCGAGCCACGATGATCGTGATGTGGCAGGTGCGCTTCTTGATGCGTCCGGCGCGGCCACGAGCACGGGGGGTGAAACGCTTCAGCGTCGGGCCCTCGTCGGCGAAGCAGGCCTTGACAAACAGTTCCTCAGGGTCCTGCTCGTCGTTGTGCTG
>CAFBIY010000228.1_pt1 | contig 5618 bp, 5 predicted proteins | sample 7267971 | NCBI WGS metagenome assembly CAFBIY01 (sample SAMEA6814018, study PRJEB35770) | freshwater metagenome | biome: Freshwater; feature: Freshwater reservoir; material: water | place: Czech Republic | collected 2016-04-20 | depth 30m m | reverse complement strand
GGCGCCGCTGAGGCCGCAGTTCGGCTGGCACGAATGGTTGATGAAGTCGGCGGGTTCCGGTTCGGGTGCGCCAGAGAGGTACAGATCGTCCTCGATCTGGATACTGCGCGCCCGCTGCCCTTCGGGGAGCAGGTCGAACTCGTCGCGCACCATGGCGCGGCCACCGAAGGCGACGATCACCTCGCCGGTCTTGATGTGCTCGACCGCGACGGAGCCGCGACCGGCTGCACCGACGAGCACCGGACGTGCCTTGGGGGTGAGATAGCTGACGCTCATCGGTTCACAGCATGGTGCGCGAAACCGGCGCTGTCGACTCGCTCACCGATCAGCCGCGCTGACGCGCGAATCAGCCTGGCTGCCAGTCGCGTCAGCGGGTGTGCCGATATGACCGTTGCCCGACCGGGATCGGTTGCTAACGTGCTGACGTCATGCATCACGAGTGACGCCCGAGAGATCGGGAGTCTGGCAACCGGGGTGGAAGCCCCACGGTGCCTACCTGCCTCGGCAGGGATGTGGTCCGGCTGTGCCGGGCAACAACGCTTCCCCTGGTGATGCGTGACGAAGAACCGCATAGAGCACCTGGAGGAGGACGACATGGCCATTGCCCGACCTGGGCGCCCGCATCCGGTGACGGGTGCGTGGATGCCCGGCCAACTGGCCGGCTCGCGTCAGTTCTTCACCTTCGCACCGAACCGGCCGTTCGCTCTGGACTGTGGTGTCACCATGCACGGTGTCACGATGGCGTACGAGACGTGGGGACGCCTCGATGCCGATGGCGGCAACGCCGTCCTGCTCTGTCATGCCTGGACCGGTGACAGCCACGTCAGCGGCGCAGCCGGTGTCGGCCACCCTGCACCCGGTTGGTGGGAGGACGTCGTTGGTCCCGGACTGGCGATCGACACCGACCGCTGGTTCGTCGTGTGCGTCAACGTGCTTGGTGGGTGCCAGGGTTCCACTGGGCCGGCGTCACCGCATCCCGATGACGGCCGCCCCTACGGCAGTCGTTTCCCGGTCGTCACCATCCGCGACATGGTGCGAGCGCAGGCCCGTCTGGCCGACCATCTCGGCGTTGCTCGCTGGCACTCAGTAGTCGGCGGGTCGATGGGCGGCATGCAAGTGCTGGAGTGGGCGATCACGTTCCCCGATCGAGTGGGTTCGATCGTGCCGATCGCGACGTGTGCGCAGGCCACTGCGCAGCAGATTGCATGGGGCGCCATCGGTCGTCGGGCGATTCGCCTCGACCCGAAGTGGCGCGACGGCGACTACTACGACGCGGACGACGGCGACGGCCCGTGGGAGGGGCTGTCGATCGCGCGCATGGTGGCGCAGGTGACGTTCCGCAGCGACAACGTGTTCACCGAGAAGTTCGGCCGCGAACTGGCCGACGGCGCCACCCATCACGAGGGTGTCGGCCTGTGGCAGCGCTTCGAGGTCGAGCGCTATCTCGAGTACCACGGCGACAAGTTGGTCCGGCGCTTCGATGCCAACAGCTATCTGCACATCGGCAAAGCGATGGATCTGCACGATGTCGGCCGTGGCCGATCCGGTGTGAACGCCGCCATGGCGCGCATCAAGGCGCCCACGCTCGTGCTGGGTATCTCCAGCGACATTCTCTACCCCACGTATCAGCAACGGCAGATCGTCGACCTCCTGGCCGCGAACGGGACGCGGGCCGAGTACGTGGAGATCAACTCACCACACGGACACGACGCGTTCCTGATCAACTTCGACCAGGTCGCTCCACCCGTTCGCACGTTCTTGGAGACCGTGGCGACGCATTGACAGGCGCTGGCGTGTCAGTCCTCGTGAACGCCGGCGAGGACGCCATCGAGCACGGCGATGCAGCGGCTCTTCGACGGCAGACGCAGCGAGAGCATGGCGGTACCGTGCCCGTCGGTGCATTCGCGGGCGACGTAGATCTCGATCTTCTTCGGTGGCGTCGGGGCCTTGCCGATCAGGGTCCAGGCGGTCTCGTGGCGGCGGAACCCGTTCTTGTGGGTGACGTAGAGCGTGCCGTCGGGGGTGACCACCACACGTGCCTCGCGGCGCCGTCCGGGGTGCGCGGAATCAGTGAGATCTTGCGACGTGCACAAGAACCGGCGGCCATCCTGGGCGGACCAGTGGGGTTCCATGCGGTACGCCAGCCACCACATACCGCCCATGGCGAAGATCAGCAGTGCGAACCAGACGTACTCCACGGGCCACAGCATGGCCGATGGCACGTGGTCTCGTGCGACAACTCTGCAGGGCGCGTGGGGAAATGGGTGCGCCGCGTGCGACACTATGTGCCGTGTTGGCAGCCAACTTCTCCGACCCCGAGCACGCACGCATCATCTATCTCGCCGCTGGCGGGTTGGTGCTGATGGCCATCGGTCTCGTCGGCGGCACGGTGTGGTGGTGGCGTTCCAGCGCTGTCGAGCATCCTGCGCTCGGCCCGTTGGAAATGATGAGCACCAAGGTGTTCCGGTCATCCGATGAGGAGATGCGTCGAGAGATCATCGAGGCCGCTCGCCCCGGTGCGCAGGTGGTCGACGAGCTCGAGGTGCACGACGAGTTCTTGGAGCAACTCGATGGCGATCCGAGCTCCGAGCTGTCGTTCGCCGGGTTGATGCCTGCGGACAACGATGCTGTCGAGTTCGCTGATGTGGCCGTCGCAGCTGCCGAGGCCCCGGTGCCTGAGCCGCCCGCGCCCGTAGCGCTGGCGCCCGTTGCGCCCCGACCGGCGTTGTTCGACCAGCACGCGGATGAGAACGAGTCCGCACCCGACTGGCGTCCAGCCCCGATGGTGATTCGCACCGAGCCGCAGTCGCCCGTGGCGCCGCGCTCCATCGACCCGTTGCTGAGGAAGGACATCCTCTGACAAGCCGCGCCCGGTACCGTGGGCGCATGGCTGAAGGTCTCGATGTCGAAGCAATGCTGGTCCGGTTCCGTGAGCGGGCGCACGCCGTGAAGCAGCGACCGCTGCCGCCGGTGGCGGGGGAGGAGCGGTCGAAGTTCATCCAGCAGGCCCAGTCCGATTTCCGCGACTTCGCGATCATCGGTGATGCGACGGCCTCGATGGAAGACGGGTTCCTGGTGTTGAAGGTCGACCTGCGTCCCGCTGACCAGCGCAGCTGACCCGTCTTTCGGCGAAGTGGGGGCGGCGCGTTGTCAGGCCCCGTGATCGGTCGATAGATTGCCTCCCGCATTGCGGACGTGGCTCAGCTGGTAGAGCATCACCTTGCCAAGGTGAGGGTCGCGAGTTCGAATCTCGTCGTCCGCTCCAAATACAACGAGGCCCGGCCGTCAGGCCGGGCCTCGTTGTATTTGCACACGACCGCAGAACCGGACGAGCGGAGCGATGGACGGGTCTCGTCGTCCGCTCCACGAACGTGCAGCGCAGTGGCCCTTCCGGTGGTGTAGGCGTCGCTTCCATGCGGAATCAAGCGCGCCAACGTGCGGGTGGCACGACCTGTCCAGAACTGTGTCTATTGTGCGATCACATGTTTCGCTGTGTCTCATGAGTTGAGCGGCGAGGCCTTTCTGTCGGAAGGACCACAAATGAGAATCCAGAGGATCCTTGCGGCCGCGGTTGCCGCATCCGCACTCTTCGCCTTGGCAGTTGCGCTGCCAGCGAGCGCCGCAGTCGGCGACATCTCCACGGTCGCTGGCACCGGCACCGTCGGGTACGGCGGTGATGATGGCCTCGCCACCCTCGCTCAGTTCGAGAGCTTCTACGGCATGTCCGTGGATGGTGCCGGCAACGTGTACATCGCCGATGGCGGCAACTACATGATCCGTCGGATCGATCACACGACCGGAATCGTGACCAGAGTTGCGGGGACCGGTACCGGGGGGAACAGCCCTGATGGCACCGTGGCAACCGTCGCAGACATTGGCTGGGTCACCGACGTGGCGGTGAACGCCGCCGGCGATCTGTACATCGCCGATGAACAACACAACGTGATCCGCCGGGTGGATCACGCGACCGGCTTGATCTCTACTGTCGCTGGCACCGGTGCCGCCGGGTACAGCGGTGATGATGGCCTTGCGACAATCGCGGAACTGAACGGTCCGTACGGGGTCTCCGTGACCGCCGCCGGCGATCTGTACATCGCCGATAGCGCCAACAACGTGATCCGCCGGGTGGACCACGCGACCGGAATCATCACCACTGTCGCTGGCACTGGTGCGGTGGGTTACAGCGGTGATGGTGCTGCCGCCACCGACGCGACATTTGACTGGCCGATGGATGTCGTCGTGGATGCTGCCGGCGACTTGTACATCAACGATTACGACAACAACGTGATTCGCAAGGTCGATCACGCGACCGGATTTGTCTCGGCGTTTGCTGGCACCGGTGCGATCGGTTACACCGGTGATGGCGCTGCCGCCACCGACGCAACGTTGGGTAGCGAGCCCGGCTATCTCGCTCTGGACGGCGCCGGCAACCTGTACATCCCCGATTACAGCAACTACGTGGTCCGCATGGTGGATCACGCGACTGGCTTCATCTCGACGGTCGCTGGCACGGGTGCCAGCGGTCGCAGCGGCGATGCCGGTCCGGCCCTCGCAGCAGCGCTCGACGGCCCGTGGTCGGTTGCAGTGAACAACGCCGGTGACTTGTTCATCGGCGAGAACGACGGCGGTGGCGTCCGCAAGGTCTCGGGTCTCGCTGTCGCGTTCAGCCTGCCCGTCATCCCGCCGGTCGGTCTGCCCGCAACCGGAACGAGCACCGATGGTCTCGTCTGGATCGCATTGGCGATGCTCGCTGCTGGAGCGGTGCTCGTCACCGCCCAGCGCCGCACCAACCGGGTTCGGTAACCCATTCCCTCTGTTCGTGTCGCGGTCCGACCACCATCACTGGTGCTCGGGACGCGACACGAACGGGTGGGGGAGCGGCATTGGGTACTCGGTGTGTCCTCAGGGTGTGGAGCGAGGACGGGTCTCGCCGTGCGCTCCACGAACGAGCAGCGCAGTGGCCCTTCCGGTGCGTAGGCGTCGCTTCCATGCAGAATCAAGCGCGCCAACGTGCGGGTAACGGGGGCCGTTCACGACTGTGTCTATTGTGACAGCACACGTTTCGCGTGCTCCACGGCAGTTGAGCCACGAAGCCTCATGGTCGGAAGGACCACAAATGAGAATCCAGAGGACCCTTGCGGCCGCGGTTGCCGCATCCGCACTCTTCGCCTTGGCAGTTGCGCTGCCAGCGAGCGCCGCAGTCGGCGACATCTCCACGGTCGCTGGCTCCGGTTCCACGGGGTACAGCGGTGATGGCGGCCTCGCCACCCTCGCTCAGTTCGAGAGCTTCTACGGCATGTCCGTGGATGGTGCCGGCAACGTGTACATCGCCGATGGCGGCAACTACGTGACCCGCCGGGTCGATCACGTGACCGGAATCGTGACCGTGGTCGCTGGCACCGGTATCTCCGGGTACACCGGTGATGGCGCTGCCGCCACCAGTGCGGACATCGGCGACGTCACCGACGTGGCGGTGAACGCCGCCGGCGATCTGTACATCGCCGATGAATCCAACAGCGTGATCCGCCGGGTCGATCACGCGACCGGAATCATCACCACTGTCGCTGGCACCGGTACCGCCGGGTACAGCGGTGATGGCGCTGCGGCGACCCTCGCGG
>CAFBIY010000216.1_pt1 | contig 5984 bp, 6 predicted proteins | sample 7267971 | NCBI WGS metagenome assembly CAFBIY01 (sample SAMEA6814018, study PRJEB35770) | freshwater metagenome | biome: Freshwater; feature: Freshwater reservoir; material: water | place: Czech Republic | collected 2016-04-20 | depth 30m m | reverse complement strand
GGCGGCGCATGTTGCTGCCGCGCACCACACCGTCAGTGCCCTCGCCGAGGTTGCCCGACATGCCGGCGATGTCGACCCCCGACGTGAAGAAGCGCCCCTCGGCACGAATGACCATCACGCGCAGGTCGTCCTGCGTCTCGAGCTCGTCGAGTGCCAACGCGATCGCGGCGAACATCGCGGGGCTGACCGCGTTGCGCTTGTCGTCGCGCGTGAACGTGACGGTGATGACCCCACCGTCGACGTCGGTGCGGCTGTGGGCGGGTGCAGGGCTGTCGCTCATGTGGGCAACGGTAATCGGGATGGCTCGGCTCGGCGCCTTTGGATTCAGCGAGTCACGACAGGGCGGGCGCGGCGCTGATCCGCCCGGGGGTACCGGTGAAGCGGATCGGTAGTCCGGTGTGCACGATGTCGTGGCCCAGTTGTGGCTGATGCACGGGGGTCGGAAAACCGCGGGCGACGATGTGCGGGTCGGCCATCGTCTCCTCGGGCGACAAGATCATGCCCACGGCGAACCCGCGGCGTTGACCCAGCAGGAAGAAGTTGTCGGCGGTGTGGTGCTCCGCCAACAACACGATCGCGTCGCGGCACGTGCGGAAGCACTCCTGCGTGAACTCGTCCTCGTACAGCTTGGCGAGATCCATCCCGCCCTGCTCGATCGCAAGGTCGAGCAGGGTCGTCAGCGGCAGCTCATCGCGCAGGCCCTCGTCGTCGATCCAGCGCACGAGCTTGATCAACTCGTCGAGCGTGCGCGGCGGGAAGCCGGTGTGCACCTCGCGTCCATCGGCGGCGATCGCGACGATCGACTCGGTGGGCAGGTGCAACGCGTGGCGACCTGTCTGACGTTGCACGGTCTTCTCGGCGACCAGCCACCACTGCGTGGCCTGCTCCGTGGTGACGTTGACCGCGGCGTGCATGCTGACGTCGACCAGCTGACCTTCACCCGTACGCGCTCGGGCCTCGATCGCAATGAGCGCTCCGACCGCCGCCCAGATGGATGCAGTTTGGTAGCCCTGATTGCCGAGTGGCGCCATCGGCGGCAGCGAGTGGTCGTCGTATCCGCAACTCCAGGCAAGGCCGCCGCCGGCGATTGCAGTGAGGTCGCTGAACGGATCGAGGCTGCGCGGGTCGGAGCGTCCGAACGACGTGACACTGACCCACACCGTGGTCGGCGAGTCGATCTGCCCGTGATCCAGGCCGAAGGCCGCCAGCCGGCCCGGTGTCTCGCCCTCCAGCACGATGTCGGCGAAGCCCACGAGGTTGCGGAATTGATCCGCACCCTCGGGTGTGTCGAGGTCGATCTGCACACCCTGCTTCGACGTGTTGTAGTGCCAGAACCAGAGCGACCGGTCGGGGTGCGCCTCGGGCAGCGACTCGGCGAACGGACCGAATGTGCGGGTGTGATGGCCGCCGATGGGCTCCACCAGTAACACCTCGGCGCCGTAGTCGGCCAGCAACTTCCCGGCGAATGCAGCATGTTCACTCGCGAGTTCGATCACCCGCAGTCCGGTGAGTGGCCCGGTGTGGGTGCTCGCTTCAGATGACACCGTCGGCCTCCAGTCGTGCGATCTCGTCGTCGTCCAATCCGAGCAGCCCGGCGAGTACCTGATGGTTGTGTTGCCCGAGCAGTGGTGCCCCGGTGGACATCGACCAATCGGTGGCCGACAGGTGCAGCGGGATGCCATCCACGCGCACAGCGCCCATCAGCGAGTGCGTCACCTCCGGGAACAGGCCCCAGCGGGCGGTCGACGAATCGCGATCCGTGCGTTCCTGCGGTGATTGCACGGCGGCAGCAGGAATACCCGCGGCGAGTAGGCGGGTCTGCACCTCGAACTTGTCGTGCCGTCGGGTCCACGCGGATACCCGCGCGTCCAGTGCGTCGTGTGCTGCGAGACGAGCATCGACGGTGGCCCACGCTGGCTCATCCACGCCGAGGATGGATGCCAGCGTTGCCCACTCCGCATCGGTGCGGCACACCACCGCAACCCACTCGTCGTCACCCAGTGCGGGGTGGATGCCGTGCGGCGCCATCAGCGGATGGTGTCCGCGGTTCGATGCCGGCATCCCCGGTCGGCGCGCTGGCCGACCGTTGACGGTGAAGTCGAGCACCATCGGTCCCAGCATCGCTGCGCCGGACTCGACCGTGCTCATGTCGATCCACTGACCCTCGCCCGTGCGTCGTCGATGGTGGAGTGCCGCGAGGATCGCGAACACCATCAGGTTCGCACCGTGATGATCCATGTACGAGAAGCCGAAACCGGCCGACGGTTCGTCGGCCTGACCGACCGACCAGGTGAGCCCGCACACGGCCTGCACGATGGGGCCCCATGTGCGGAACTGGCGGTACGGACCGGTGTGTCCGAACCCGCAGTTCGACACATAGATGACGCCGGGTCGCAGCTCACACAACCGCTCGTAACCGAACCCCCAACTCTCCATTACCTCGGCCGAGAAGTTCTCGGTGACGACATCGGAGATGCTCACGAGTTCGGCGAGCAGGCTCCGTCCACGTTCGGTGCGGGTGTTCAGGGTGATGCCCTGTTTGCCGACGTTGTGGTTGTTGAACGCACCGCCGGCGTCGATGCCTCGTTGGCCTTCCCTGAACGGTGGCACGCCGCGCAGCAGATCCCACTTACCCTTCCGAACAGGGTCTTCGATGCGGATGACCTCCGCGCCGAAGGCTGCCAGCGTGCGTGTCGCTCCGGCGCCGGCGAGTTGCCCAGAGAGGTCGCAGATGCGTAGGCCGGCGAGTGCCGTGGAGTTCACCTCAGGGCTCCAGCACGACCTTGATCGCGCCCGACTTGCGGTCGCGAGCAGCGGCGAAGGCCTCGACCGCAGCGTCGAGTGGGAAGCGGTGGGTGATGAGCGTGGCGCCGATTTCAGGACGATCAGCGAGCACCTGGGCGGCGAGATCGAAGTCGCGTACACGGCCGTGGCTGCCGTACATCATCGACGGGATGATCACGATCTCCTTCGACATCAGCTCCATACCCGGTAACGGCACCGATCCGTCCCAGTACATGCCGACGAGCACGATGCGTCCGCCGGGGCGGCACATCTTCACTGCCTGAGCCAGCGACTCGCCGGTACCGACGGCGTCGAACACGACATCCCACTTGTTGCGGCCGAACTCGCCGAGTGTGCCGCCGAGGCGGGCCACGGCGTTGACCTGGTGGTCGTGGCGGGCCAGCACGTCGACAGCGCTCACACCGACGGCCTGCAGTGACGGCACGAGGCACAACCCGATCGTGCCGCCGCCGATGACGGCAGTGGATAAGCCGCGTAGGTTGCCCGCCATGCGCACCGCGTGCACCGCCACAGCGAGCGGTTCGACGAGCGACGAGTCCTTCGCTGGTACGGACAGGGGGAGCGCGACGATCGTGGACTCGGGCACGATGCACAGGTCGGCCATTCCGCCGTCGTGTGCTCCACCGAACATCTGCAACCCGCTGCGGCAGTGGTACGGGCGCCCGTCTCGGCAGGGTTCGCAGGTGCCGCATGCGCCGATCGGTTCGATCGCGACGAGACGCCCGTCGGGCAACCAACCGGCGAACTCGTGACCCAGCGTGGCGGGTGTGGGCATCAGGTCGACCATGTGCAGGTCGCTACCGCAGATACCCGCCGCTGCGATGCGCACCTTGACGCCCTCACCGGTGGGCTCGGGGATGTCGACGACCGACACCTGATGATCGGCACAACGGACGGCACGCATGGCGGCGAGGCTAACCCGCCATCCGTCTGCCCCCCGGGGTCGCGCACTCAGCTCGGCAGTTTGCGGAAGTCCCAACTGGCGATCTTGGTGGGTGTGATCTTCAACCACGCGTGGCGGCCATCGGGGGTGTAGGTGCCTCCCCCGTACTTGGTGCCGAAGCCGGACTCGGCGACCTGTACCAGCGGGTCGGGACCGCTGTCGGTGCGCGGGATATCTCCCACGGCTTCGATGGTGCCGGTGATCTCGACACCGCGCAGTTCGAAGTACTCGGTGCCGGCATCGACGGTGAGGCCGACGAGTGGGTGACGTACGGCGTCGGTCCAGCGCTGGCTGCGGGTCAGCGAGTTGATCCAGACGTGCTCGCCGTCCCACACGAACCACACCGGCGACACATGCGGCTGACCCTTGGCATCCACCGTCGCGAGACGGCAGGTCTTCTCCGTCGTGAGGAACGCGTCGAGTTCGCCCGTGGTCATCGCGATCGCCCTACCGCGCTTCTGTTCTTGTGCCATCCCCGTTCCCCCTGCGTTCACCGAATGTGCGGAGCCTAGGCTCCGCGTCATGAAGTTCTTCAGCGCCGCCGCGATGGCCGAGATGTCCGAGGATGTCCCGGCGGCTACGGCCACACTGCTGCCGCACTGGGTGGAAGGGCCCCACATCGCCTCCCGCCTGGATGTCGGCATCGTGACGATGAGCGCCGGCGGGTGCACCCCGCAGCACAGTCACGACGGCGGCCAGGTGCTGGTGGTCACGGCCGGAACCGGCTTCGTGGAGGTCGTCGGCGGCGAGCGGCGGATCGTCACCGTCGGCGACATGATCGTCGCTCAGCCCGGCGAAATTCACATACACGGGGCGCTCGGCGACGGTGCGTTCGCTCACCTCACGGTCACCACTCTTGGCTACCAGTTTCCGGCCGCGCCTGTGGATGCTGGGCCCGTGGTTGCTGCGCCGATTGCGCCGTCAGCATGATGCCGCGGTAATTTGGTCAGTTGTTTGAACCGGCTGTCGTGGCCGACCGCACAAGGAGCTGCCATGTCCGAAGCTTGGATCATCGATGCCGTCCGCACACCCCGCGGTATCGGCAAGGTCGGCAAGGGCGCCCTCGCCGACATCCACCCACAGGAGCTGGGTGCCACCGTGCTGAAGGCGATCGCCGTGCGCAACAACCTCAACACCGCTGATGTCGATGACGTGATCTTCGGTTGCAGCACCCAGGTCGGCACCCAGGGTGGCGACCTCGGACGTATGGCGTTGCTCTCGGCCGGATACGAGCAGGTCGTCAGCGGCGTCACCCTCGACCGCTTCTGCGGTTCGGGCATCACTGCCACCAACCTCGCCGCAGCCTCGATCATGGCCGGCTTCGAAGATGTCGTCATCGCCGGCGGCGCCGAGATGATGTCGTCGTATGCCGCCAACGCTCACCCGGCCGTACGTGGTCCGTTCATGGACGCTGGTAACGAGGTGTTGCGTGCGCTGCACCCACAGACCAACCAGGGCGTGGCCGGCGACGCAATCGCCTCGCTGGAAGGTATCTCCCGTCAGGCGCTCGACGAGCTGGCGCTCGAGTCGCAGCGTCGTGCAGCCGTCGCCATCGCGGAGGGTCGCTTCGACCGCAGCCTTGTGCCCGTGTACCGCCCCGACGGCACCCTCGCCCTCGACCGCGAAGAGTTCCCCCGCCCGCAGACCACGATGGAATCACTCGCCGGCCTCAAGCCGTCGTTCGAGGCCCTCGCCGATGTCGTGCTCAACGAGGCTGGCGACACCTACCGCAGCATGGTGCTGCGCCGGTTCCCCGGTCTGGAGATCACCCACGTGCACCACGCCGGCAACTCCAGCGGTGTCGTTGATGGCGCGGCCGCAATTCTGATGACTAGCCCCGAGTACGCCCGGGCGCACGGTATGAAGCCCCGCGCTCGCGTGCGTGCGGCCGTCAACATGGGTGACGACGCCACGCTGATGCTGAACGCTCCCGGACCGGCAGCGCGTAAGGCCGTCGCCAAGGCCGGCCTGACGCTCGACGACATCGACCTGTTCGAGGTCAACGAAGCATTCGCCGTAGTGCCCGAGAAGTTCATCCGCGACCTCGGTATCGACCGCGACAAGATCAACGTCAACGGTGGCGCCATCGCCCTCGGCCATCCCATCGGGATGTCGGGCAATCGCGTGGCTCTCCACCTGCTCTACGAACTCAAGCGCCGTGGTGGCGGAAAGGGCGCTGCTGCGCTCTGCGGTGGTGGCGGTCAGGGCGACGCCATCCTGCTCGAGACCATCTGAG
>CAFBIY010000204.1_pt1 | contig 6343 bp, 8 predicted proteins | sample 7267971 | NCBI WGS metagenome assembly CAFBIY01 (sample SAMEA6814018, study PRJEB35770) | freshwater metagenome | biome: Freshwater; feature: Freshwater reservoir; material: water | place: Czech Republic | collected 2016-04-20 | depth 30m m | reverse complement strand
GCCCGTGACGAGACCATCACGGTGATAGGCCGGAGGTGTAAGCGTGGTAACACGTGTAGCCGACCGGTACTAATCGGCCGAGGGCTTAAATTACGATCGCTCGTGCTTGCTCTGGAGTCCTTGGAGGGCTGCCATTTTGTTCCCATAGGGGAAGATCTGGCGCATCCTTGACAACAAAAGATTTCGGTGGCTATAGCGGCAGGGTCACACCCGTTCCCATCCCGAACACGGAAGTTAAGACTGCCTGCGCCGATGGTACTTGGGGGTAGACCCCCTGGGAGAGTAGGTCGCCGCCGGATTTCGCACTCGAAGCCCCAGTTCTCTGTTTGAGAACTGGGGCTTTGGGCTTTTTCATACCCGATCCAGGGCTTCACTGCGGTGAGCTAGCGGAATCGGGTCCATCCACTCGTAGGATCGAATCCCTATGCCGCCAGACCGTCGACGCCCCTCATCAGAGTCTTCCGGACGCCCGTCTGCTGGCGGACGCCCCACCGGACGTCCCGCCGGTCGTTCTGGTGGTTCCGCCGGCGATTCGCGATCCGGTGGAGCTCGTTCTGGCGCTCCTCGTTCGGCGGCGCCGCGTGCTGGTGCACCCCGTAGTGCTGGCCCGCGTCCCGCAACCCCGCGCCCAAGTGCGCCGCGCTCTTCGTCTGGTGCTCCTAGTGAGCGTCAGTCCGACGGTGCCGGCTACAACCGGAGTGGGAGCAGCCGGGTCGGTGGCCCGCGCCGCCCCGATGGCCAGAGCGGCGGCCCGTCGACCGGACGTGGAGACTCCAGAGGGTATGGTCGGCCGCGCCGCGACCCTCGTGAGGATGCGGGCGTTGCTCGTCCTGAGCGCGCTCCCCGTGGTGACCGTCCCGGCGGCGATCGACCCAGCGGTGATCGTCCCACCTACGGCCGTGCCGATGGCGCCCGTCCGAGCGGTCCACGTCCTGGCGCGCCCCGCAGCAGTGGCCCGCGCCCGGATCGTGGCGATCGGCCGGAGCGTCCGCGTGGTGAGTTCCCGGATCGTGGCCCGCGTCCCGATCGTGGTGATCGTCCCGCTGCCCGCCCGGGTGGGCGGCCCGGGAGCGGTGCTGGCCCGCGGCGAGATGGTCGCAGCGATCGGGTTGCACCTCGTCGCGTAGAGCGGCCGATGACGGCTGCCGATCAGCGCTCGATGGAAGTCAAGCGTGCGCGTGGTGGCCCTAAGCCCGAGCGCGTTCCGGCCCAGCCGCCGGCGTGGGAGCGCGAGCAGTGGGTGGACGAAGGCTCACTGCGTGATGAAGCTGCTGCCGCGGCGCAGCGTGCTGCGGCCGCCGAGCCGGTCCGTCGGCGCAAGGACCCCGAGTTGGCACCCGAGGTGTCGGAGGAACTGCAGCGCGTCGCGCCAGCCGGTCGCACGATCCGCTATCAAGAGCGGCTCACGTCAGCTGCCGATGCTCTCGATCGTGGTCGCTATGCCGACGCTCGTCGCATGGTGCAGCCGGTGATTCGAGATCTTCCGGATATGGCTTTCGGTCACGAGATTGCTGGGCTTGCTCTGTATCGGCTTGGTCAGTGGCGCAAGGCCGCAGCCGAGCTCGAAGTAGCACGTCAACTCGACAAGACCACGAACCACCATGCTGTTCTTGCGGACTGCTACCGGGCGATGAAGCGCTATCGCGACGTGGAGTCGCTGTGGGTGGAGCTTCGCGACGCCTCGCCGGCGCCGGCGCTGTTGTCGGAAGGTCGCATTGTTGCGGCCGGGGCGTTGTCCGATCAGGGCGATCTCGCCGGAGCGCTGAAGTTGATGGCGAAAGGCGCCGAAGTACCCAAGAAGGTGCGCGATCACCATCTGCGGCAGTGGTACGTGGTGGCCGATCTGTACGACCGCTCGGGCGACGTGATCAAGGCTCGCCGTTTCTTCTCGATGGTGCTCGAGCACGACTCCGAGTTCGCCGACGCGGCCGACCGTCTTCGGTCGCTGGGACGCTGACCCTGTCACACCCTGGGCGTAGGCTCGGCCTCACTTCCCCCGACTGATGCGTTGTAGGTCTGCGTTCGCAGACCGCGTCTGGTGGAGGAACACATGAACATCGTCATATTGCGAGGTGTACTCAGTAGCGCTCCGGTGCTTCGCTCGCTTGCGTCCGGTTCCGTGGTGGTCTCGCTGGAGGTCACTACGCCCCTCGACACCGGCACCGCCTCGGTGCCGGTGGCGTGGTTCGATCCCCCGAGTGAAGTGCCATGGGGTCCGGGCGACGAAGTGTGCGTGCTGGGCACGGTGCGCCGCCGCTTCTTTCGTTCCGGCGGGGTCACCCAGAGCCGCACCGAAGTGGTGGCGACGCAGGTCGTTGCCGCCGGCAACCGCCGGCAGGTGCAGCGGTTGTTGCAGCGGGCAGTCAGCAGGCTGGGTCCGCAGCCGGAGGGCGCACTACGCTCCGTGTGATCGGGCGGCTCTGTTTGGGTCGCCGGCGCACCACGGTCGCGGAGGACTGACGACATGAACCAAGAGCAACTCGAGCGTGTCCGGCACGGCGAGGGCTTCATTGCAGCGCTCGACCAGAGCGGAGGCAGTACGCCCAAGGCACTGCGCCTGTATGGCATCGAGGAGTCCGAGTACTCCGGCGATGAGCAGATGTTCGACCTGATCCACAAGATGCGTTCGCGCATGATCACCAGCCCGGTGTTCAGCGGGTCCCGAGTGCTGGGTGCAATTCTGTTCGAAGGCACGATGGATCGCGACATCGAAGGTCTGGGCAGCGCTGAGTTTCTGTGGGCAAGGAAGGGTGTCGTTCCCTTCCTCAAAGTCGACAAGGGTCTGGCCGACGACGCCGATGGCGTTCAGTTGATGAAGGCGATGCCCGAGCTGGATGCACTGGTGGCTCGCGCTGTCGCCAAGGGTGTGTTCGGCACGAAGATGCGGTCGGTCATCAAACTGGCCGACGCGGTGGGCGTCGAAGCGGTGGTTGCACAACAGTTCTCGGTCGGTATTCAGATTCTTGCCGGCGGTCTGGTGCCGATCATCGAACCTGAGGTCGACATCAACAGCCCGGAGAAGCAAGCGGCAGAAGTGCTGCTGAAAGCGGCCATTCTGCGGCACCTCGGTTCGGTGCCCGCAGGCGAACAGGTGATGCTGAAGCTCACACTGCCGAACGTCGACAACTTCTATCGCGAACTGGTCGAGCACCCGTCGGTCATGCGCGTCGTGGCGTTGTCCGGTGGCTATACCCGCGACGACGCGAATGCCAAGTTGGCGCGAAACCACGGGATGATCGCCAGTTTCTCGCGTGCGCTCACCGAGGGCCTCTCCGACAAGCAGACCGATGCCGAGTTCAATGCAATTCTCGACGCGGCAATTGAAGGTATTTTCCAGGCATCTCGCACCTGAGCCACTGCATCGCGATGTCCGTACGTTGCCTACCCCAATCGGGGTCGGCAACGTCGCGTCAGTCGAGCGGGCGCAGGACCAGCCCGGTACGCAGCTTGGGCGTGAAGAACGTGCTCTTGGGTGGCATGAGCAAACGATCGTCAGCCGTGCGGCGGATTTCGACGATGCTCGTCGGTCGGATGAGTACGCCCACTCCGGCGTCCCCAGCCGTGACCCGATCGACCACGTGTTGCACACCGTGCTGGTACGCGACGTCGGGGTCGTGATCGCGCAGCGCATGCTCGAGGTACGCGCCGTCGAGCGCCCGAACGGTCGCGAACGCAGCGGGCTTGGGGGTGAGCCATGCGCCGGTGCCGTCCGGGCGCACCAGGCACAACGCGCCGCGGTGCGTCACTTCGGAGGCGAACGCAGGCGTGACCGGTCCGGCCTCGGTGATGTCGAAACAGGGGCTGAGCCAACCCATCAGTACTTCGGGCGTGATGCCCTGATAGAGGCGATGGATTGCGTCGATGCTGAGTTGATCCTCCACCAGCTCGGCGACGTATGTCAGCGTGAGCTCGGCTGCCGTACCGGCACCGCGCGTGGCCCGCACCTCGTCACGGAATGTGCGACTGATCGCGTAGCGATGATGGCCATCGGCGATGAGTACCGGGTTGGCGCCGACCGCAGCCTGGATGGCAGCCACTCGCTGCGGATCGGCGACACGCTCGACGGTGTGCACCACACCTTGCTCGTCGTGGCACACGCCCACGATCTCCGCTGGCTCGCGCAGCAACTCGGTGAGCCCGGCGGTCAGCGAGAGACCCCATACGGGGGAGAGGTTGGTGTTCGTGCTGCGCGTGAGGTCGAGCCGGTCGGTCTTGGCCTTCGGGGTGGTGCGCTCATGCGGCAGCACGCCATCGGCTCCTTCGTCGACGACCTCGAGCGCGCCGAGCACGCCGACGGTCTCACGGGGCTCGCCTGCCTCGTCGGTGAACCGCATGCGGTAGAGGGTGAACGTCGGAGCGGCATCGCGCAAAAGTGTTCCCTGCTGAACCCACTCGGCGAGCAGTTCAGCAGCATTGGCGTAGCGGTCGTCGCCGTCGATTTCACGAGGAACGTCAACGGCGACGATGTTTCGCGGATGGCGAGCAAGGAGCGCGTCGACGTCGGCGTCGGAGAGCACGTCGTACGGGGGAGCGGCCACATCATCAAGCGGCAGCGTAGGGGCATACCGCAAAGCGGCGAAGGGTTCGAAACGGGGCACCTGCACAGGTTGTCACCTCCCGTGCCAACATGGCCAGACCATGAGTGTCAACCTCCCATCTGTCGGTTCGCCGTTCGTCGTGCTCAGCGACCTCGACGGGGTGGTGTGGCTGGCACATCAGCCAATTCCTGGCTCGGTGGAGGCGATCGCTCGCCTGCGGGCCGCAGGGCATCGCGTGTTGTTCGTGACCAACAATTCGGCGGCGCTGGTGCAGGAGCAGGAGGCGGCGCTCGCACGTATCGGGATACCCGCTGAAGGCGATGTGCTGACGTCGGCGCAGGCTGCGGCGCTCCTTGTGCAGCCAGGTGAGCGTGCGCTCGTCTGTGGGGGCGACGGCATCCTGCAGGCGCTGGCCGAACGGGGGGTGGAGTGCGTCAGTCACCAGGCTGTGGACGGCGGAGCACTGGTCGACGTGGTGGTCGTGGGGATGCACCGGTCGTTCGATTACTCGGTGATGGCGCGGGCAGCCAAGGCCATTCGACTGGGAGCCCGATTGGTGGGCTCGAACGACGACGCAACATACCCGACGCCCGATGGTCCGGTTCCGGGCGGCGGGTCGATTCTCGCTGCCATCCAAACCGCTGCAGGCGTGCAGCCGGCGGTGGCCGGCAAGCCGCACCGCCCGATGGCCGACCTCGTGCGCCGCGTCATCGGTGACGATGCGGCGACGCGCGCTGTGATGGTGGGGGACCGGCCGAGCACGGACGGTCTGTTCGCGCTCACCCTCGGTTGCCGGTATACCCATGTGTGGAGCGGGGTGACACCACCCGGCACGGTGATCGAGCCGACCCCGGACCTCGCGTGTGACGACCTGGCGGCGTTTGCCGAGGCAGTGGTGAACCGCGGGATTTTCAGGTGAGTACACTCTGGGCATGTCTGCATCTCCCCTCCTCAAGCGATTGCTCGACGCCGGCGTGTTGTTCACCGAGACATCGCAGGAACAAGCCGAGAAGCTCGTCAAAGAGTTCGTGAAGGCGGGCCAGGCCCGTCGTAAGGACAGCGAGGAGTTGGTGCGGCAGGTGGTGGATCGCGGTCGCGAAGCCAGCGAGCATCTCGTCGCCACCGTTCAAGCAGAGATCAACAAGCAGCTTGGCCGCGTCGCCGGCCGGCTCGACGAGATCGAGACCCGTGTCGAGGAGATCGCCAAGCGTCTCGGCCTGCCGGTGAAGAAGGCTGCGCCGGTCAAGAAGGCTGCGCCGGTCAAGTATGCTGCGCCGGTCAAGAAGGCTGCGCCGGTCAAGAATGCTGCGCCGGTCAAGAAGGCTGCGCCGGTCAAGAAGGCTGCGCCGGTCAAGAAGGCTGCGCCGGTCAAGAAGGCTGCGCCGGTCAAGAAGGCTGCGCCAGCGAAGAAGGCTGCTCCGGTCAAGAAGGCTGCGCCCTCGGCGTGAGCACGCCGCGTCGCCAGCGGCTGGACGCGGAGATGGTTCGGCGAAAGCTGGTCGCAAGTCGCACCGACGCGGCGCGAGCCATCGACGACGCCCGGGTTCTCGTCAACGGTGCCATCGCCGACAAGGCCTCGCGGCTCGTGCACGCTGGCGACGCTGTCGTCGTCACTGGCGGGCGCGCACGTTTCGTCAGCCGCGGTGGGGACAAACTCGACAGCGCGCTGGAGGCGTTTAACCTCGATGTCAGTGGTATGCGTGTGCTCGACGCTGGCGCCAGCACCGGCGGTTTCACGGACTGCCTGCTGCAGCGGGGGGCTGCGCAGGTCGTCGCGCTCGATGTCGGGCACGGACAGCTACATC
>CAFBIY010000170.1_pt1 | contig 7443 bp, 5 predicted proteins | sample 7267971 | NCBI WGS metagenome assembly CAFBIY01 (sample SAMEA6814018, study PRJEB35770) | freshwater metagenome | biome: Freshwater; feature: Freshwater reservoir; material: water | place: Czech Republic | collected 2016-04-20 | depth 30m m | reverse complement strand
GTCGAGCAGTCGGGTGTCTAAATTAGTTGCGCAGTTTGAGCGGCAGTGGAATAACGAGCACCAAATCACTCAAACCGTCGAGCCGATAGAAGTGGTAGAATTTCTAAAGCGACGGGCGGTTAATCAACCTCAGCCGGTAGCAGAGGATTTTTGGGCTGCATGGTGGGCAGACGCCAAGAATGGCATTGAACCCTGTGCGCCGGTTGAAGGTCACGTACTTCATTGCAGACCGCGCCGACTAGCAATTCCAATTGGGCTCGATTGGCATAAAGCGCCATATGCGCATCAAGCAGAGGCAATTGATTGCCTAGAAGCAGCTGGGGGGTCTGGAATTCTCGCGGTTGCCACGGGCGGCGGCAAGACGCGAATTGCCATGATCGCCGTGACGCGATTGCAGGATCGGGAATTGCAATCCATGCTTGTCGTTGTGCTCGTACCGTCGATACCACTGGCCAACCAGTGGGTAAAGGACATCCGCGAATTTGGAATTATGCCTTATCTTCTCTCGGGCGAAAATCGCACGGCGAGGGAGACAATGCTCACAGAAGCATCAGCATGCCTTCAGGGCAGCAAGGCGACGGTTGTATTGATTGTCTCCAATCAACTCTTTACAGGCGACGATGACATTCGAAAGTATGTTGAACGACACGGAGAATATTGCAAGACTGTTTTGATCGGGGATGAAGTACACAACCTCGGAGCGCCCTCATTCCTGAAAAATCTTCCAGAGGCATTTCAGTCTCGGATTGGATTATCAGCGACACCAATCCGCCAGTTCGACCCTGATGGAACTGACAATCTATTTGGATATTTTATGGCTGGAGGGAACGCATCACAACCCGTGTTCACCTACACGCTAGAGCAGGCTATTAAGGATGGCTGCCTGGTGCCGTATCGATATTGGGTGCATCCAATTATGTTCACGGGCGAAGAAATGGACAAGTACGAAGAACTCACGGATAAAATCTGCCGCGCTGGCTATAAGCCCGACGACGATGGACGCATGAATGCAACGGCCATGATTGACTCACTTCTCCGCGAACGTCGTGCGCTGATTGAGCAAGCAGAGAACAAGATAGCCAAACTGCGATCACTCTTGGTGCGCACAGGACCAGCGAATATCCGCCGTACTCTGGTGTATGCCTCAGCGAAGCCAGTGAAAGCGCCTCATGCCGGTAGACAGATCGATCACGTGACAGGGCTTCTCGGCGATCTTGGAGTACGTTCTCATCAGTTCACCAGTGTTGAGACTACGGCTGGTGATGCCCAGAAACTTCTAGAAATGTTCGGTAGGGGCGACTACCAAGTCTTGACCGCAATGAAAGTGCTCGATGAAGGGATAGATGTACCGCAAACCAATGTCGCATACTTGCTAGCGTCATCGACTGTTCAGCGGGAGTGGGTCCAGAGACGTGGACGCATTCTTCGGAGGGCTGAAGGCAAGACCGTAGCGGATTTGCATGATTTCCTTGTGGTCCCCCCCGATATCACAAGCGCCAACGGTCGGCGTCTTCTGAACAGCGAATACCGACGAGTCTTAGAGTTTGGCGGGGTTTCATTAAATGAGTATGATTCAGGTGGCGCAGTGGAAATTGTGAACGCACTGCAGAATGGAACATGGAGGGCGCAATGAATTCAGATCGTCAATTCGCAACAGTCGCAGCAGCGCAAGTCCAGAATTGCATCGCACGATATCCAGAATACCATGCGGACCTCGTCAGCCTGCTTGTCAAAGTCGTGAACCTTCAAGCGGCGGGGCGATCCAGTGAGAGTCGACGGACTGAGGTACAGAGTGCTGTCAAACTTTTTGGAGAAATTGTAATGCGCAAGGGTGAGGAATAAGCATGATGCGCCTAGTCGCTGCAAAAATTAAGAACTTTAAACTGCTTGAGGACATTTCCTTAAATTTTTCAACCGATCTCCACCGCCCATTGACAGTGATTAGAGCGGAGAATGGTTCCGGGAAGACGTCAGTTCTGAACGCGCTTAGATGGGGTTTTTTTGGTCCATCAGGTCTTCCTGAAGGAGCACAGAGACTACGGCTAACGTCGAGCGCCGCACCAGTCGGAACCGCGGTCGATATCCAGGTGACTATTGAATTTGTGTGTGGTGACGGCGATGAAGAAATCGCTTACACACTTATTCGCACGATGACTGAAACACCAAGAGGTAACGACACGCCTGACAGGAGTGCGATCACGTTGAAATTGTGGAAGAGCACGCCGCAGGGCCTCAGGGAGGCTGATGGCGACGCACACACTTTCATCTCAGCAATGCTTCCCCCGCGGCTGCATTCGGTGTTCTTCACAGATGGTGACGATGTGCAGGGCTTTATCTCTGATTTGGACACTACGGGTCGTCAGAAACAAGTGCGTGATTCGATACAGGCACTGCTCGGTCTCGAAAAAATGCGAATCGCGAGTGGAGATCTTGAATCGGTGGTCGCGAAAGTCCGTCGCGAAGTCGCACAGACAGCCGGCGCAGATTTGGTGAACCTCGAAGCGAAACTCAATGAGTTGAGCGTGCAGGTAGAAAATGCAAAATGTGACTGGTCAAATGCGTGCGCGCAGCGGCAATTAATCATTGTTGACCGTGACGGCGCGCAGAAAGCACTGGGGGTGTTGCATAGTATTGGAGACATCGATGCGATCAATCATGCGATTTCGACACTGTCTGGGCGCCGGGAACAACTTGAACGGACAGAGAAGTCGCTCTTGTCAGAAATGCGGAACCACCTCTCGTCACAGTCGGCATCTTGGGCACTTGCAAAGCCAAGACTATTGGCTGGATTCGAGGTACTAAACACGCTTGCGACGCGCGGAGTTATTCCTGGAGCATCGGTGGGGGTATTGCAAGACCGATTGGAGATGAACCTTTGTATCTGCCGTGCTGATCTCTCGCCGGGATCGGATGCGCGAAGGTTTGTCGAAGCCTTGATCGAAGAACAACGCATGGTGTCGGGCAATCGCATTCGTCAGACAGAAACATTTCATGCAGCAAGGACTGGAAATCTGGAGTACCTATCAAATTGTGAGAAGGAACTCGATTTCATTTCTCGTAGGAAACACTGCCTTAAGGCCTTCGGCGACACCCGCGACCAAATCAGGCAGACGGGGGCGGACTTGGCTGTGCAGGAGGACAACCGTTCCCGAATAGATAATGAAACTGTGCGTCTATTGACTGATCGATTGAGCAACGCACAAAACAAACTTACCTCGAAATGCGTGGAGATTGGCAGATTCGAACAAACCCTCTTCGGGCTTCAAGCTAGCTATAGTCTGGCAAAAGATGCATACGATGCTGCGGAGAGGAACGCTCTTGTGACGCAGAGTCTCAAGGTCAAACGAGATGTCGCAGAAGATTTGAGCGGTCTGATCAAGCGCACGCTCGAAGTTCTGGAGGTCGACCATGTTCGGCGAGTGTCCGAGCGTATGGACAAGATGTTTATGACCATTGTGGGCGCAGATCCAAACCTAGTTGGCGGTGTCTTTCAAAGTGCCACGCTCTCGGACATGTTCGACATTGTTGTAAAGGGGCCTGGCGGTAAAGAACTTCACCCGGACCACGAAGTGAACGGCGCATCAAAACGAGCGCTGACCCTCGCCTTTATATGGGCGCTGATGGAAGTTTCTGGACAAGTTGCACCTCGAATCATCGATACCCCGTTGGGAATGACCTCCGGTGGCGTAAAATTTCGTATGGTTGATGCCATCACTTGCCCGCCTGAAGCAACGCAGCCTGCGTATCAGGTGATCCTTTTCCTGACTCGGTCAGAAATTGCTGGTATTGAAGACCTGATCGTCGAGCGTGCGGGGATTTCACAGACGCTTTCATGCAACAAGGATTACCCCAAAGACCTCGTACACGATTGGAAAGACGATCATCCCCTAGTTCGTCTTTGCCCTTGTACTGTTCGGCAGATTTGCAATGTCTGCGAGCGCCGACACGACGCAGAACATGACCTATTGCAGAGGACAGCTTAAAATGGACGACCTTCTAACGCCATACGTGTCACAGAATCTCTTTCTTCCCAAAGCATTTGTAGACGAATTCCTTGAGGCGTTAGTCTCGCGCAAGGACGATGGCATAGAGCCATTTGCGAGGCAAATCGATTTATGGTGGACGGCACTTATGATCGGCGTGGCGCTTGACAAGCGAACCACTATGCCCGAGCAAGATCAATTGAGCAAACTCGGTACCGGGCATATCTTTGCTCGAGATCAGTGGCGAATCGTCAATCTAGAGTTGATTGTGCTTGCTAAAGAAGGCGAAGAGGTCTGCGCCACGCCCAGCAAAGTGCTCGCTATTGGGCATGAGTACATGATGACTGGTCTAGAGTGGATGGCAGAGAAACTGCGTGCCTCTGCGAAACCCACATTGAAACTTATGACGGAGATTGAGTCGATCCTTCCACAGCACTAAGGTTCTCGCACAGCAGCCTCAAGCGCTTTGAGCGCAGCAGCCATTCCGTCACCGCTTGCGGTCTGTGGGAGTGCGTTGAGTAACTGAACATCGCCGCGTTTCGACAGGACAGATCGGACTTCTGTGCGATTACAACCGAGGGCTGCGCCAACAATTTCCAGTTCTTTACCAACCACAATATCTAGCCCTGTAAGAAGATGAATATCGGTTGTGTCGGGTGGAACTCTTTGTGCGCGAACTCTCTTTGTGTCCAATTCGAAAGTGATAACCATTGTCTCGCCGAGTCTTGTGCCTGTCGTGGTTGCCAACGCTCTTGAAGACCCAATAGTTGGCCCAGTCGTCGCAGATTCTGGCCAAGTAACCTTTAGTCGTGCCCCGTCTTCACTTTCAAAATTAAGTTGCCCTTTCGGCGTAAGCCCGAGCGCATACCCAACCGCGGGCCTGATCCACATACCAGAGCCGCGTTCAGTTTCTTCATCGACCGTGATGATCAAGTGAACTCGGTTCCGCGATTTTTCCAAGAACAAGCCCTTAACCGCCCCAATGTTGGTGTCTGGTAAAATGTGCTCGTTATCCATTCGGAGGCGCACCATGCCGCCCGAAAGAACGAAGCGCGGGGATGTGGCATACATCCGAACCGAATTCGCCTTGACATTAAAAGTCTGAACCAGTTCGTCTATGAGATCACTCAGGACAACGGCACCCCCAGTTCGTTCAATTCGCGATGCCATCTCATCCGAAATATTCGAATACTGTTCACCCCCCCAAGACCGCAGTTCAAAGTCCTTTTTGTTCACGCGAATGAATCTTGGATCCGTCTGAAGTGCACAGCGAAGCCCGTCCTCCGAAACGCCTTCTCCAATCAATTTGCATAATTCCTCGGCGTCAGCAGGTCGATCGAGCAATCCGAGGAGTATCGCCGCCTTGTCTTGTCTAAAGCCTACCCACCGAATCCAAGTGTCATCCAAAAGTTTAAGGGCTGAATGTCGCATGACTGTTTCTGCGAGTTCGGGCCGGAAGCCTTCTGTAGATAACCAGTGTGAAACATCGCTTTGCAGAACGATGTCTCTCTGGCTGAACGGGGGCTCGCCGATCGGCACAACCGGGATGGTGCTTCCTTTGCGCAACAGCCACCCATTCAATCGCAAATAGGGACCAGCCAGCCAAAGGAGCAGATCGCGTGTAAGGGAAACCGAACTAAAACCAAGAAATGCTTGATCGCGCGCATCGACTAGTAAATCGCTTGTCTCGGGGAGTCCGTTGCGAACAGAAAGCTCAAGGGCATGAGCGCGCCATCGCAGTGAGTTGTGCGCAACAGATGCCAAGGCTGTCCTTAGAAATTCGCATGTTTTGTCTTCGATCTGCCTGACGCGTTCTCTAGTAATCCCGTATTTATCAGCGAGCTGTTGCAAAGTTGAGCCGTTGCAATTCAGTTGCCGTTCAGAAAAAATATCACGTTTGCGTTCTTCTAGTTGGTGGAACACGTCATTTACGGCAGACTCTACCTTTGCAGCTGGAATGGATAGTGGTGTGATATCAATTGAGTTGAAGTCGGTGAGCGCAGAGGCGACATCGGGGGGCAAAGTGTCCTGGTTAGGGCGAAGAGCAAATAATTCACCAAGAGTGCCAATCTTTCCAGTATTAACCGCCCAAGATGCGAGTTCAGTCAGTTTTCCGAGTGCAGCGTCTAATGGGGTCGGTTCGATCGGCAATTGAGCTCCGTCACATACTCCATCGACCAACTGAACGTGAAGGCAGATAGCCAAACTTGCATATTCGACAAGGGTGACCTGTCCCGCGCCGCAGGAGGCGCGAAGGTGGTCGGTAGTTAGTGAAGCAAACCTGCTGATGGTTTCGATTCCGTAATTTGACAGAATATTACGAGCCCGCGTTTTGAGGGCAGCGGTTGGAAGATTCTTGTTTCCTCCGTGCATGAGGCCAGGCAGCAGGGTGCCAAAGCTCAAATTGCTTTGCTTGAGTACCAAAGGGTAAAGAATTTTTGCCAGATCATTTTGGGAATAGTCGGCGACAGAAGTTTGTGGATTAATACCCGCTTCGAACAATGCATTTTTCACTGCGAGGATTCCGAGGCAGGAAAAGCACTGAAGTAGAGTTGGTCGTATTGTGGAATGATTGCCCGGCAACGAACCAACTTGCTCTCTCGGAGTGGTCCCCAGCACGGGCGACCCGATAGAGTCATTTGGGTTGACAATTTTGGCTGCAACATGCAACTGTAATCGAACCGCGAGTCTGGAATATTCCAGTACTGTCGTCAATCCGGAATTTTTCAGGTGCCCGAGCTCTTCAAGAGTGTAAAACGAGAAATTATGCACTGTGGAGATGCCGTTGTCTGCAAGGACATTCCTAGCTCTGACAGAAAGTATTATTGTGGGGAGTATAGTTTCCGATTCGCAGGCCAGGTTTGGCAACAGGGAGGCTAGGGTCCGACTCGACTGCGCCAGTACAAGTGTCCCCATGATTTTCGCGACTTCGTTTTGATTACAATTGGCGCACGAGCAGTCAGGGCTGATACCAGCATTAATGAGCAGCTCGCGAACTTCTGAATCACCAAGCGTTGCCAAGCATTGAAGAATTGTGGGGTAACCAGTTGCGTGCGGCTGAATGGTCATCGTTGAGCCTGGACTTCTCCACTTGTAGTGGACAAAACATCGTGAGATAGATCATCTTCTGATGGTTTCGCAAGGATTGCTTTCAGTGACTCAGACCGGCCACTTGTACAATTCGTAACCGTTAAGCAAAGTGGATCGCTCATTGTGGATGGAGGAGCAGTTTAGAGCGTTGTGGTTGGTCAGGCTCAAGAAGCGCAGGCAGAATGCAAGCAGCCCAACGAAAGATGCGGCAACTTGTGAACTCAACGGGCAGTTTGCGGTGTTCAGTGGAAAGTTCAGCTTCCGTGGGGATGCGCGTGAAAAGTCCATTGGTGACTGATAGGCGCCAGTGCTCAAACTGGAATATGTCCGTTTCTCCAGGAACTGGAATGACAGCAGCGTGCAAATTGTG
>CAFBIY010000164.1_pt1 | contig 7564 bp, 3 predicted proteins | sample 7267971 | NCBI WGS metagenome assembly CAFBIY01 (sample SAMEA6814018, study PRJEB35770) | freshwater metagenome | biome: Freshwater; feature: Freshwater reservoir; material: water | place: Czech Republic | collected 2016-04-20 | depth 30m m | reverse complement strand
TGGCTTTATATACGGTTTTTTTAAAACCTCCTGAAATCGATGAAATAACATTAACCACTGGGTATGATCTTGAATTAGGCTGTCTGCTGGGGTAAAATTTATTCCATTTATCAGTGGCGAAAGGAGTTCAGTATTCACATTGTAGGCAATATAGTCTTGCAACAAAGTAGACCATACAGCAACTAATTTAGGATCAAGGCCAGATTTTTGCAATAGTCCTAAAGAAAGCTTCCCCATTTCATTATTAGCTGTTCCATATAAAACACCTAAAAAACGAGTGGTTGTAAAGCTTGCATCTGGCAATAACTGAAGATCTTTTAAACGAGGTATTAAATAATATTTTCGAACTTGATCTATGAAATTATTTCTGTTTTCTATATCTGCAGCTTTAAAAAAAGTTGGTTGGAATGGTCGCCAAACCATCAAATGCTCCTCATTTAGATCATTCGATTTTGCATTGATATTAATCCCTCTAAATTCACCACTATTGAATGAACTGGCCAATTTTTCATTATAGTATTCAACTGGTGTTGTAGAGATTGCTGCAATAGCTGAATACACCTCTAATTGAGCTGCTTGTTGCCTCATAAAACAAAAGCCCAAATATACAGATCCTACTATAAATAAGGCCAGTGCAGATTTGAAATTTATATTCAATGAGTTCCAATATGCTCTTATTGAAAATTCATCCGTATCAAAATTTTCTATGGATACAAATGGATGAGACTCATAACTGGAGACTTGATTTGATAATAAACAAAGCCTACCTAAATCAGGAGATTGGGCGCCTTGTTCAAAACCTGCTACTTGTAAAAAATCGATTAATACATTGAATAATTGTGGGGCAGCAGACAAAAAACTAACGATTTTAAGATAATCTTGCGAAGAACAGGTCACTAAAGCTCTTGGCAAATGCTCTTCATATTTGTCTAGGCAAGATTTTAATTGAGATAGACTATCATCACTTTCAGAGAATTCTAACTGAAGAGGAATACTATTTTCTTTTAAAAAACTACAAAATTCTATGAAACCTGGTACTGCTTCCATATGACTTAAAGCCAAAACAAGCCCTAGAGAGTCTTTTTCCAAATCTTCAAACGCATTGAATTTACCAAATAATGCTTGCCCCATGTCACGCAAATGATCAGCTTGTGGATTCAATAAAGCTGTTGCATCGATTACCATTACAACTTGAGGCGATGGTGGCAAATGCTCCCATAGTTTCTTTAAAGCATGATAAACATCAGTACTGGTATCATAGATAATTGAAGATGAAAGCTCTAAAACTAAAGCCTTGGCACCGAGATAAATTTGTAACAAATTATCATTGGTCGAACTCGAATAAAACCGATAATCCTGACCTTGCCAATCAGCATGCCGATTAATAATTTCTGTTTTACCAGACCCTGCATCGCCAATAACTATAGAAAATGGATTGCCTAAAGCTTCATGGCGGAGCTTAAAAGGTATATTATTTTTAAATTGCAGCCAAACATTTAACAAGATATTTGCAGGCAACGTTAACTTGCTTGGCACAACGATTTCTGGAATAACAAGCTTATTGTTCTTATCAATATGTTTTCTTTTCCAAATTAAATAACCCAAGATAATTAGTAGTAATAAGGCGACCACTAATCCTAGCCATTGAAGCCAACTTAATATTGATATTACCTCCTGAATAGTCTTAAGCGGATTATCTAGTGTCATTATGAAGCCATTTCAATCAATGCATTTTTCGGTTTATCATGATTATCATTATTTACACCGTTAAAAGTTAATTCGCCATTTACAATATCGACTATAACGCGTTGACCATCCTTGATGCCACCGGTTAACAAAAGTTCTGCCAAAGGATCTTGGAGCTTTGATTGAATGACTCGTTTTAGCGGGCGTGCTCCATATAATGGATTGTAACCTGATTGAGCTAGGCTGTTAATCGCTTCGTTAGTGATATCAAGATTAATATTTCGTTCTTCCAAACACTTTGCTAAACGACTCAGTTGGATATCTGTAATTGGTCTCATAGCATCCAATGTAAGTTGTCGAAAAATTAATATATCATCGAGCCTATTGAGGAATTCTGGACGAAAATGACTTCGCACTTTTTCCATAATTTGAGACTGCATTCTTTGCTGTTCTTGTTCAGATTCAACTGGCTCAATATATTCAGAAGCTAAATTAGAAGTCATAAGAATTAATGTATTAGTGAAATTAACTAATTGACCCTGACTATCAGTCAAGCGACCTTCATCTAATACCTGCAAAAATAAATTGAATACATCAGGATGCGCTTTTTCAACTTCATCCAATAAAATTACACTATAAGGTTTAATACGAACTTGATTGGTTAAAACACCACCCTCTTCATAACCAACATAACCAGGAGGCGATCCAGTTAAACGGGCAACTGAATGTTTTTCCATGAACTCACTCATGTCAATACGTATCATTGCTAAATCGTCATTAAAAAGAAATTGTGCCAACGTTTTTGCTAATTCAGTTTTTCCAACACCTGTTGGCCCTAACATTAAAAATGAACCAAGGGGACGATTAGCATCTTGAATATTAGTTCTAGCTCGACGAATGGCTTTAGAAACTGTTGAAACAGCAGCTTCTTGCCCTACAACCCGTTTTGTGAGATGACTTTCTAAATGTAATAAGCGTTGCTGTTCTGAATCGAGCATCTTTGTAACAGGAATACCTGTTAAGCGCCCAACAGTAGCGGCAATATCATGTTCATCAATAAAATTCTTTTGCGGATGAATGTCATTGATATCAAAATCGGCATATTCAGCAAGAATCCTCTCTGCTTGAGGAATCAATTTATGTTGCAACTCTGCGACTCGAACAAAGTCTTCTTCACGAATTTTTTGTACCATTTCACGCCGTGAATCTTCCAATAATTTACTGGCATTTTGCACTTCAGTAATGGCCCGCTTTTCGAGATTCCATCGCTCTGTCATTTGCTTGCTTTTTTCACGAAGCTCCAAAAGTTCTTTATTGACTTGATCCTTGCGAGTCTCATTTAACTCATTAGCCAATGAATATGCCTCAATTTCCATTTCGACTAATTGTCGATCTAGTATTTCTAATTCAGCTGGTTTAGCAGAAAGAGCAATGCGAACTGTTGCTGCCGTCTGATCTATCAAATCAATAGCTTTATCTGGAAGAAAACGATCGGCAATATAACGTCTTGAAAATCGTATTGCCGCAATTAAACCAGCTTCCGTTATTCTTATACCATGATGCATTTCATATTTTTCTTTAATTCCACGCAAAATCATTAGAGTGGTCTTATCATCCGGTTCATCTAAATGAACTACCTGAAAACGGCGAATAATTGCAGTATCTTTTTCAAAATGCTTACGATACTCCTCGTTTGTAGTTGTTCCTATACAACGAATTTCTCCTCTGGCTAAAGCGGGCTTTAATAAATTAGCCGCATCCATAGAGCCTTCTGCTTTACCTGCACCGACTAAATTATGTATTTCATCTATGAAAATAATAACATTTCCAGCCTCAATTGTTTCTTGTAGCAACCGCTTTAAACGTTCTTCAAACTCTCCACGAAATTTGGCTCCAGCGAGCAATAACCCCATATCCAATGCTAAAACCGAGCATCCCACCAAATCTCCAGGCACATCTCCTAAAACTATACGCTGTGCCAATCCTTCAACAACAGCTGTTTTGCCAACGCCTGGCTCACCAATAATGATGGGATTGTTTTTTATTCGCCTACATAAAACTTGAATTGCCAAGTTAATTTCATCATCACGCCCTATGACTGGATCAATTTGACCTTGCAAAGCCATTTCGGTTAAATCACGTGTATATTTATTTAAATATTCAAATTGTCCTGTGTTTTCGGTACTTGTGTAGCCACTTTGAATCATATTGCCAAAAACTTTTAGTAAACCATCTCTAGTTCCCCCAGCTTCACTTAAAACCGCTCCCAATTCTTCTAATTCCCAAAAAGACAGTAGAAGATGGTTTATTCCTATGTATTTATCACCTATGCTTAAAGCAGACTTTTCCGCACAAATAAACAGTCTTTCTAAATCACGATTAATGGGTGTTTGTTGGGCATTACTGGCAGCCTTTGGTTGAAGTTGGAGCTTAAAATTAATTATTTCCGCTAATTTGAGCAAATCAATGCTTGTTTGATCTAAATATTGCCGCCCTATATTGTTTTTTAACTCTAAAAATGTTGCTAAAAGATGCCATGGTGTAACAACAGAATGATCCCACTCGACAGCAAAACGACAAGCACCTTCGATTGATTCTTGCGCTTTTAGATTAAATTTTTCTATAATCATTTTGTATAGGTACCTAATAATGTTTTTTATGTTATGGGAGTCGTTTTCTATTTAATTTTTGCCGGCTATAGCTTTTTGAACATAGTCCATTACCAAAACATCCAGTTCTTTATTTATTTTGCTAATCTAGTTCACTGCACACCAAAACTCGTTCATAACACATAGCTTCAAAATAAAATTCACCATTCTATTAAAATAATATCTCGTAACAATTACTATATATAACAAACTCAATATGTCATTAGGCATTTGATCTTGTTATAGTCATATCTTTAATGGATCTGGTCAATCAGATTTACTTATTTAGACGTCAACATATATAAAAAAATTCATTATTGCAAGTATAGAAAGTACTTCTCAAGCCTAAAATATTCAATTACCTTAATTAAGCGCTAAAATAATCTGTTTTAACTCAGAAACACAGCGATGGACAGGACTCCTCTCGCGCCGATACAATTCGCCTGTTTGATAATTAGTTTGACACCATTTTTGATCGACCCCACCTTTATCATTGAGCTTTGGTAGTATGGTTATATTTTCAATTTTATCAGGTAAAAAATCATCACCTAACTCCCTTTTGATAAGATCATGCAAGGTGGTCGAATCCATATTGTCCATAAAAGTTAACAATACCTGACTCGGATCTGAACTACCATCATTTACAAATGCCTCAACCAATGCCACATAAGGAACTTTGCCTACAAGTAGATCAAGTAATTCAACTCGTGGGTATGTTCTACCCGCACGGAAGCGGGGATATTGTCCTATATATAACCATTGATGGTGAAAGAAAGATAATAAATAGGGCGTAGCAGTCCATATGATCTTGCCTTCTTTTTCTTTACCTAATGCCAAACGACCCGAGCTATTTAATGAGGGCAGTGTTGGAGAATTGACTATACCAATTTGCCAGCATAGTCCAGCCCCAGGAAATATTTTATAATGTGCGTGGCCTCTTTCTCTTGAAGAAAAAAGTATTACTCCCCCTTTAGCTGTATTACATATCAAATTACCTGAATAACTCGTTTCTAGCTTTAAATCCCGAATAAAGTTTTGCCAAACTGTGAAGTCTGCCGACTCAGCAGGATGTCTGAACCAATAACGCCAATTCTTATCTCCGATGGGTGGGTTTCTTTGCAATACATCACGAAGGGCTTTACTGATACCTATTACGTCAATTTGTTGATCTAGCAACTTTTCAGGTTGTTTTTCAATATCACTAAGCTCAGCATGTACCCAAGTCCCACCATGCAATAAAACCGACAATATCATTGACGGCTGGCTTTCTAATTCATACCAACCGGGAGCGGCACACTTTTGACCTGATTTAATTCCTAAAGCAAATATACCATCTCTAAGAGCACCAAGATAGAAAGTATCAGCATCAACCGAACAAACCGTATCAGGTATTTCATTTGTAGGATCAAAGCTCTGGAGAACTATCTCATTACTCAGATATTCGTAAGAAACCCTAGAGGGTTGAAGAGATGATATTGTGTTGGGCAAAACCTTATCTTGCCATACTTGTTCCAGTTGATGCCTATACAAGTGATCTATTGCCAACCACTTTGGTTTAATATTATTTAAACGACGACTAACAAACGCATTACCTTGAGGTGGCAGGATTGAAACAATTGCACCTAATCTTAATCCCGCCAGTAAAGCTATTATCCAATAGGGTCCTTGTGGATGCAAAATAGTCAGACTATCACCTGGCTCTACGCCTGAGTCTTCCCATGAAACGACGATTCCATTGACCATAGCTCCTAATTCTGCATAAGTCCAAGTTCTCCAGACATCATTATCTAACCACACATAGGCAGGTGTGGTTTGCACTTTATGCCTTACGATTAAATCATAATAAAAATCATACCTAAAAAAAGGAATACTTTTAAAAGAACAGGCTTGTCTACGTTCCGAATAACTGTGTAGAGCCTTCAAAAACGAAACTGGATCTTGCCAACTAGCATCAAGCCATGATGCATCGATAGTTGCATTTATGTCTTCTTCCCATAAACCAGCTTCAATAAGAGTAAAGGAAGCTATTGACCAAGGCGCTAATTTATTATCCTTTTCCATTCACATCCTGATAAAAAAAAACACCCTCACATTTCATGATATTGTTACTGCAACCTGTCCAGAATAAGTAATACTTATAACACCCGCCCAAGAACACATCAACTTACTATCATTGGTCAATGCAGGCGAGTTATTAATTAGAACGGCAGGAGCGCCTACTGTCCAAGGTGCCACAGTCATTGGTATGCAAGGCATTGGGGTCAGCACTCCTAATGCTGCTGCTGTCGCAGCTGCTACCGTAGGGTTTGCAATGCTCATACACATTGCAAATGGCATGATATTGCTTAAAGGAACCATATCTAAAATGTTAGCAGCAGGGGTTTCAACCTGTACAAAATTAATTGGTAAAACCACCATTGTTGAGGGTGCAGTTCCGAAAGTACATTCTAAAACAGCGTTACTTGTCACTAATTCGCTCATCAAACCCTCTTATGAGTTTATAAAACCATCAAGATCCACTTTAAACCACTCCTGCATAACTTCCCATTCAAGAGTGCCTCTTTGTTGTTGATAAGTAACCAGCTCATTAATATTGAGCGCTTGCAACTTAACAAAATTTTCAAATATTTTTGGCAGATAAAGCATAGGCTCAAATTGGCTCAAAGTTAGTTTAATATCTTCTAAAATCAAAGCCGCATGATCAAACTTTTTGTTATGGACCATCTGCTCAAATGCTGCAATTTTTTTTAGTAAAAGCGTCATATGATATGATGACTCATAACCCTGAAAATTACTGATATACTCACTTGCTTGTAGATCACTGATAACGTCATTAACTTCTTTTGGTACCATCAAAAGAGAATCATTTTCACTATTTTCAATGTCTGTTGGAATTAATACAAGTTCACGAGCGACCATCAATCTGAGGGCATTCACCCATGCCTGTATTTTATTCCATAGATTAATTATATTGGCTGCTTTATCAGTAACTTTCTGATTAAGGTTTACACAGAGGATTTCCCCTGCTTCCAAAATTTGACTAATGTCTTCTTCAAGAATTTTAGAATGCCATTGTTGCCAAAGCGACGAGTTTTTCTTTTCTTCATAACTTATTTTTTTGTAAATTTGTCGCATCATCCAACTAAGGCTTTTTTCAAAATTTTGCTCACGATTAGCAATAGGGCCAATTGCATCAAAATTGTCTTCTATGACATTATTCAAACACTGTA
>CAFBIY010000151.1_pt1 | contig 8120 bp, 8 predicted proteins | sample 7267971 | NCBI WGS metagenome assembly CAFBIY01 (sample SAMEA6814018, study PRJEB35770) | freshwater metagenome | biome: Freshwater; feature: Freshwater reservoir; material: water | place: Czech Republic | collected 2016-04-20 | depth 30m m | reverse complement strand
CTCGCTCCTCGTCGGAGTCGACGACAGCGGCGGTATCACCCAACGGCTGCTCGTCGTGCACGTCCCGGGCGACAACGCCGAGTTCACCGTCCGAGATGGACGCCTGTACTACCTCGACGGCAGCCCTCACGACCGCCAACTCGCCATCCTCAGCACCTGCCTCGCAAAGGATTGCAAGTGAAGCCCCGTGCGGCCGCTCTAGCCCTGTCCGCAAGCCTCTTCCCCGGTACCGTCGGAGCGGTGTCCCAGTCCGAGCGGCCCGCGTCGCCCATCCCGCAGAGCTGGGAGCTGTGCACGTCCACGTACCACGCTCCGGTGTCAGACCCAGGCAGCTGGGCCGCCTACACGAACGCTTACGGCGTCATTGGAGAGCGGTACGGCGGACTGGGCACTGGGACGTCCTGCTGGTTGGACGACAACGTTGCCACAACGAGCGAAGGAGCGGATTGCTCAGGATTTGTGTCGACAGCCTGGTACATGGGCACAAGTTGGCAGAGTTCCGGCGCTTTCGAGTTCTGGAGTCCGCTGGTCTACCAGCATCCTGTGACCCGGCTCTCGTCCAAGAGCATGTGGGATGTTGACTCGAACGGCACGTGGAAGAGCGTCTCCTTCGGGAACCGGAACTTCATGGATGCAGCTGTCCTTTACAACACGAGTACTCAGCACATCGAACTGATCATCGTTCCGAGCAGCGATGGAACAGCGGATGTGGTCTTGCACCAGCGGTCCCCAGCAGGTGTTCAGGAAACGAAGAATGTCGTCAGCCAGCCCTGGAAGTTCCGCAACCGGACGAACTGGTGATCCGTGGCCGGGCCCGCCGACGAACAATTACGAAATCTTCTGGGTCCGCGGAGCCATCTTTCACCGAACATTCCGTGGTGGATCATGAGGTATTTGACGCTCACGGCGGACTACACCGAGTCGCCACTTCGCGACGACTTCACCGGTTCACTAGTTCCTGAGGAAGTCGGCGTGCCGTGGGAACTCGGAGACCGGCTTCGTTCATGGAACGACCGATACCGCGCGGTCATTCCACTTGGTCCCGACGAACGCAACCAAGCGGACGTACTCAAGCTGATTTCGGAGCTGGACACGGAGGGCCTGGGCCTGGTCTCTGAGGTAGCAGCCGCAGTGGGTGACGCCAAGATCAGGTACTTCAGCGAAGGTCATCTGCGGTACTTGTCATGATCGGTCAGCAATGGTCTGGTTGCCTTGCTTGGGGACGGCAGTATCTGACGGTGTTGGTACAGAGGTGATTGCAATGGGATCGACGGCGAAGAAGCATCCGAGGGATCTGACCGAGGCTGAGCCCAAGCAGATCGTTGCAGACGCCGATGCGGCGTTGGAGCGCGGCGATGTGCGGGTGGTGGACGCGGGCGTGTTGCGTGAGGTGCGAGCTGCAGCGGCGTTGCGTCGTGATGCGGAGCAGCGGGTGGAGGCGGCGATGTTGTCGGCGCGTCATACTGGTGCGTCGTGGGGGTCGATTGGCGCGCAGTTGTGCGTGAGGCGTCAGGGTGCCCGGCAGCGTTTCGAGCGGAAGGTCGACAGCTGATCGCCGGCAGGTCCCGTCGCCGGACTCGAGGGGGTCGGGCCGAGGGCCGGGTACGTCCGCGCTGTGACGTGCGTCGCCTCACTTACCTCAACAACCGCTACTACGACCCGGCGACCGGGGTCTTCGTCAGCGTCGACCCGCTGGTCGGCAAGACGGGTACGCCATACCTTTACGCCAACGGGAGCCCGGTCACTATCAGCGATCCCTTCGGGTTGGATGCGTGTGGGGACTCGGATGCCACGGTGACCACTTCCGGCTACCAGAGCTGCATCCAGGCTGCTGCTGATGCCGCTGACGCGGCTGCCGCAGCGGCTGCGGCTGCGTCCAAGCCGCCGTCGCCCGGCAAGGGTTACACGTGGTCGTGCGGTTCCGAAGGCATGTTCTCGAAGTCAGGCTGTGACTGGAGCAATCCAGGGCCCTTCAGCTGGCTCGGACTTCTTATGGACATCCTTCGGATCGACGCCCCGGCCCATGGGTCGGCCCCGGCTCCTCCTGCACGCCTGCCTGGACCCAAGGATGCGCCAAGGCTGTGGACGGACATTCTGACAGGGTTCGGCAAGGGCGCAGATGGCGGCGGAGCGATGGCATGCGGCAGTATCGAGGGCAGCGTGGGAATCGGTACTGCGTCGGCGACCGAGTGTGCCATGGCCGACACCAAGGGTCTTGCCGGGTTGACCACGGTGGGTGCCGGGCCATCGGTCGGAACCCCCGGTCTTTCGGGCTCGGTCGGAGTCGCGGTCAGTAACTCTGACGCCGAAGGAATATCACACTGGGCGATGTGCGGAAATGCCGCCGGTGGAGCCGGTGTAGGAGGCTCTGGCGCGCTCTGCGGAAGCATCTACTACAACGACGTCACCACTGAGTGGAGTTACTCGGGTGCCTGGAGCTTCTACGCCGGAGTGAGTGTGACCACACCATCGGGAAGCGTCGGGTACTCGTACACGTACACGTGGGTGGACCGTTGGATCAGCTGGCCGTGGGCTTGATGATGGCGAACGGGAGAGTTCTCAACGCGCGTCCGTTCGATGAGAAGCAGCCAAGTGCGTGGCTGTTTGCTCTCATCGGTCGACGATGGGTGCGTGTGCTGCTCATCGGGGTTGTGCTGTTGGTGGTCGCCGGAACCGTGTATTACAAAACGGTTGTGGTGCCGACACTCACAGCGACGCGATTCGAGGTGTCGGTTGAAGGCCAAGACAACCGGCTGGTCGTCGGGGTCGATGACGAAGCCGGCGTTGTCACGGTGTCCGGAGGGCAGAACGGCTTGTCCGAGTTGGTCATCTCGGGCGGCTCCCTTCTGGTGTTAGCGACGGAGGTCGGCGTGGGTGGCGGGGACAAATGGGTGCAGATGCCGCTGTCGCTGGTCGACGCCCACATGGGTGCATTGACGCCTAGCCGAGCGCTCGCCGCGCTCTCTCGCGATGTGAAGGAATGCCGCAAGCCGAGCGCTGACGCGACGTTCATCCTCAGGCTCTTACTGGGCATTAGCGATAATGGCGTTTCGCTTTGTGGATATGGGTCGGGGCACGCGGACGGTACGCACTGGATCGTGGACGAGAAGGCCGTTCGCCCTTCCGAACTCAATGAGGTGCCGTCATCCTCAGTGCTCGCACTTTCAGCGATGGCCAAACCTGAAGCGGTTCTGGCGGCCTTGGACCAGCTGGTGGCGAAGTCCAGCGCGTGACCGGCCTCACTTACCTCAACAACCGCTACTACGACCCCACCGTGGGCGTGTTCACCTCCGTCGACCCGCTCGTCGGCAAGACGGGTACGCCATACCTCTATGCCGCGGGCAACCCGACAACGTTGAGCGACCCCAGCGGACTCTGCGCGACCTTTGGAGCAGCTGACGGCCAACATGGTGGGTCCTACGACGACGGCAAGGGGCCGTGCGCCGGCGACAGCGAGCCCGATGGGTATCCCGGCACCATTGATGTGCCCAAGAGGGAGACGAAATGGCATCCCACGGGTGGGGAGTCGGCAGCGTGTCAACACTCTGGAGCAGCGGCGGATGTGAATTGCTTCTCAGGACGCGGTGGGACGAACGGGAATGGTGCGACTCAGGAGCCGGCGCCGGAGGGAAGTCCTGTGGAGATCTCGGACTACTACACGAAGCTCATCGGGACGTGGTGCGCTACTCACATCGAGGGCTGCATCGGGCAGCTTCTTCAGGGAGCGGCGGATCTCTATGCAGAGCACGACATCCAGAAGCGGCACCAGTTGAACGCCGACGCCAACTCATTTGCGCGGGGACTAATCCGACACACGGACGAAATTAGCTGCTCGGGCGGTTCTTTCGGGATGACGGTGTGCGTCGGTGGAGACCTCGACCTGCCGCTCGTCCACGAGCCGCACCTACGTGGCGGTACCACCATCGGCGACTACTCCTTCGTGAGCTCCGACGTGACCTTGGATGACGATCTGCTCTGGCATGAGTCGATCCACTCGTGGCAGTGGGCCGCCGCATCCCAGCGGAGCTACGGGGTCGCTACCTACGCAGCGCTCTACACGCTTGCGGGGACGAGTGGGATCGAGAACCTGCTTGAGCAACAAGCCGGCCTCTGCGAAGGAAGGTACAAGGAGTGTTGAAGGCTGGGGTCTCATCCGCACGCCGTGGCTGGATTCGAGCGGTTGCGAGTTCTGCCGCCCTAGCGGTCCTGACTGGGTGCATTCTGCCAAGCGATCCCGCCCCATCGGAACGCACAGTGATAGCCCGCGATGAGTCGAGCATCAGGATCTTCCGGGTGGGGTGTAGCGAGACTCGCCCAGTAGGTCGTGAGGTGTCGATCGTGATCAGACCGCGGACTGAACCGCTGTTCAGTACAAGCGGGCGCTACGAGTTGGACGGACGACTCGATGACGCTGGCGCATTCGTGATCAGTGGTCAAGATGTGCAGGATTTGAAGTCGGCTATCCTGGCTGCCAACGACGATGAGGGACTCAGCTTCTCCGGCTATGAGGTGCTGACGTCGAGACGGAACCGATTCGAGTTCACCTGGTCGATTGCCAATGTCCAGAGATGGCTGCAAACTGCAGACATCGACACGGTGATCTATGGAAGTCAGCTGAGGGGCGAGGTCCCTGCCGACATGGCGGCACGTCCGTGCCGGGTTGTGGATTCGTGATCGTGTTGGGAGCGCTGCAGCGTTTGGGACTGCCCCTGGTTCGGTTGACTCGTCGCTGCAAGTGTAATACGTTTGCTCTGTGTGGAGATCCATCGTTCGGCGAGACGTCATGGGGTTCGTGATGCCGACATCGTGCACGCGCTTGGCCGTGTCGCTGTCGAGTGCGAGATCGGTGACGGTGACGGTGACTCGCCACGCCGGTTGCTGGTACTCGGCCCGGATCGGGCGGGGAACATGTTGGAGTTGGTCGTGCTCGTGTTCGACGACGGCCGTCAGATGGTGATCCACGCGATGGTGATGCGTGCGAAGTATCGGGCGTTGTTGCCCAAGGAGGCATGATGATGGCCAAGCGAGCTGTGGTCGGGGTGTCGAATGGTGTGCCGTTGTCGGATGCCGACATCGAGGCGCTTGCTGATGAGGCCGAGCGCGGGTATCCGATGAAGGCGTTGCGACGTCGTGGCGGCCGACCGTTGCTTGGTTCTGCACCGGCCGAGGTGGTGCCGGTGCGGATCGACCCGGAGTTGAAGGCAGCGATCGACGCGCGAGCTACCGCTGACGACACGACGACGAGCGAGGTCATTCGCGAAGCGTTGCGCCGGTATCTGGAGGTCGCCTGACCACGGCGCTGGATCGACCGTTGCCTCACTTACCTCAACAACCGCTACTACGACCCGGCGGTGGGTGTAATCACCTCTGTTGATCCACTCGTCGAGGGGGTATTCAGTTACCGCGGACGGACCACTGATCCACATTGAGCGGATCAGCGCGGCGACTCGGGTGATGAGTGGTGTTGAGCCAGGCAACCAAGCGCTCGACCGGGACGGGGCGGCAGATGCCGAAACCTTGGGCGATGTCGCAGGAGAAGCCACGCAGGCGGTTCAGCACTTCGTCGGTCTCCACACCTTCGGCGACAACCTGCATGCCCAGGTTGTGGCCGAGTTCGATGATCGAGCGCACGATCACTTCGTCCTGCTCGTCGAACAACAACTGCGAGACGAAGCTGCGGTCGATCTTCAACTCGCTGACCGGCAGATGGCGCAGGTAGCTCAGCGACGAGTAGCCGGTGCCGAAGTCGTCGACCGACAGGCGGATGCCGTGCTCGTTGAGGCGCTCGATTGTGGCTCGTGCACGCGGGGCGTCGATGAGCAACGACGACTCGGTGATCTCCAGCGTGATCAGCGCCGGGTCGACGTCGTGGCGGTTGAGCTGACGCATCACACGCTCGGGCAACTGGTCGTCGAGCAAGTCGTGTGTCGACAGGTTGACGGCCAGGCTGAGGTGGTGGCCCATCGTCTGCAGTTTGTGCAGGTGAGCGACGGCCGTGCCGAGCACTTGGTCGGTGACCTGCTTGATCAGGCCGGTCTCCTCGGCGACGGGAATGAAGTCCTCGGGTGACACCCAGCCGCGCGCCGGGTGCTCCCAGCGGGCCAGGGCCTCCAGGCCGGTGACGATGCCAGTGGCGATGTCGAGCTTGGGCTGCAGGAATACTTGGAGGCCGTTGATCTCGAGCGCATTGCGCAGGTCGCCGAGCATTGCGAGGCGAGCCGGCGTGCGGCGGTCGATGTCGTCGCGGTACATCTCGAAGCCGGTGTGGTTGTGCTTGGCGGCGTACATCGCGATGTCGGCCTTGCGCAGCAGCGAGGCGGCGTCGAGGTCGATGGCCGTTGTCGGGGCGACACCGATGCTCATCGTGACGACGACCTCGAGGCCGTCGATGGAGAACGGCTTGCGCGCCTCTTCCACGAGTTGATCAGCGAGTTCCTTGATGCCATCGGAGTCGCGCTTGCACAGCAGTGCGAACTCGTCGCCGGCCAAGCGAGACAACAGGTCGCCGGGCTGCAGGCGGCCGAGGAGGCGGCGGGCGAAGTCGATCAGCACCGCGTCACCGGCGTGGTGGCCGAGCGTGTCGTTGACTTCCTTGAACCGGTCGAGGTCCATCAACATCACGACCTGCTGCCCGCTGCCCCCGGAGGCAGGGAGCTTCAGTGCGGCATTGACCTGACGCTCGAACTGGGCTCGGTTGGGGAGGCCGGTGAGCGAGTCGTGGCGGGCTTCGTGGTCGATCTGTTCGTGGAGCGCAGCCTTGCGCACGTTCGGCGTGAACTGCTCGGCGAGGGTGGCGAGGCGCACCCGGTCGGTGATGCGGAAGTGGTCCTGAGCGCCTTCGCGCTCGGCAACCACGATCAGGCCCACTACGCCTTCGCCGTCACGCACGGCCACCGCAAGCGCGGCGCCGAGCCCGGGGGGTTCGACGGCGGTGGTGGCGGCGAACACGTTCGCCCATGCCGGGTCGTCAGCCGACGTGGGGAGGTTCGGCAGCGGCTTGCCCACATCGTTGCGGCGGAGCCCGTCCTCGGTGCCGAACACGACGATGCCGACTCGGCGCACGCGGAGCAGGGCAGCGACCTCGGTCGCCGCCGCCTGGACGATCTCCTGCACGTTCAATGAATGGCCGACGCGACCGACGAACCCGTGGAGGTCGTCGAGATCGCGGAAGCGCTGTTCGAGTTGCCCGTGACTGCGCATGACACCCCAGAACGCAGCGAGCGGTACCAGGGAGAGCGCGACCAGCCATGGGTCGATCAGGGTGGGCGCCACCACGAGCGCGGCGACGGTCGCGTTCAACGGAGCAACCCAGGTCGACAAGCGCAACTCGCTGATCAAGCGGTGGCGGAACCCGCCCTCGACAAAGGAGATCGCAGCCGACACCATGATCGAGCCGATGATCGTGGCGATGCTGGTGGCCGGCACGATGGCGAGCAGGGTGACCACCCGCGAGCCGTGCCAGTGCTCGACCGCAAACTGCACCACGTGGTAGGCGAGCGCTGTCTCCAGGGCGAACAGCGCCGAGTTGAACAGCAGCTTGAACCACTTGCTGCGCCACTCAAAGACGATGACCGCCAGGCTGCCCACGATGCGGGCGGCGATGGCGGGGCCAGGTGCGAGGTACAACAGCGCGAAGGCCGTGGGTACCTCCGAGAGCGAGAACGACAGTGCTTCGCGGCGGAACTCAACGTGGAACACGCTTCGTTCTGCTGCGGCGAAGGCGATGGTCAGGAGCGGCAGCACCCACCAGTGAGAGGCGATGGCGCTCTCACCAGGATGGGGCAGCGCCAGCGTAGTGACCAGCGACCCGACCGCCAGCACGCCTGCCAAGGAGCAGATACGAGCGACGATACGGGTCTGCTCGTTCACTCCCAGACCGTCCCGGCCCAAGCGATGCTGGTCCAGCGAGTGCCGTCCCATGTCCCATCGGTCCAGCGGGTGCCGGTCCAGCGGGTGCCGGTCCAGCGGGTGCCGGTCCACGAATCGAGCGTCCAGCGGGTGCCGGTCCAGCGAGTGCCGGTCCAGCGGGTGCCGTCCCACACACTGTCGGTCCAGCGGGTGCCGGTCCAGCGGGTGCCGGTCCAGCGGGTGCCGGTCCAGGAAGCGTCTGTCCAGCGGGT
>CAFBIY010000149.1_pt1 | contig 8441 bp, 7 predicted proteins | sample 7267971 | NCBI WGS metagenome assembly CAFBIY01 (sample SAMEA6814018, study PRJEB35770) | freshwater metagenome | biome: Freshwater; feature: Freshwater reservoir; material: water | place: Czech Republic | collected 2016-04-20 | depth 30m m | reverse complement strand
TTTCAGCATTTCATAAAATTTGGAATATCCAATGTTTTGAGGTCAAGATTGGACAAACACAGGGCTCATAATCCAAATCATTCTTGTGTTCTTTCGTTACCATTTGAGAAAGGATTATATGCCAAAAATTGGGAAAATTCAATAAAGAAACAATTTGGAGGGCGATTTGTGAATAAAGAAGAATGTCCTGATGGATGGACTGAAACATTACCACCCGATTGTTTACCAACGGTTATTCAATTACTTCGGGATGCTTCTTCGCATAGAGTTTGATTAATATTCCTGCGATAGAATCAGCCACCATTTCAATATTGGACCCCGGATAGCTATCATTTGGACCTATGCGTCCCAATTGATTCTGTTTTGTATGTGTTAATTCGTGTGCTATTGTTCTAAAACAATCCACTAGGTTTCTGTTGCCGATGTATACCCATATTGTGTTCTCATCGGGCACATTTAATCCGGTGTGATGCCCACTTTGAGCCTCTTCAGTGTCTTTGCTCAGGGTTATCTGAGGATAAGGTTTATCCAAATGAAGAACAGGGTAGCACCATTCAATGAAGTCTCTTATTTGTTGTTGTCTGCCGCTTTCATCGGTGGCACCACCATCTTCGTCTATGCCATCTGTGAAGTCATGCGGATGTCGTTTGTATTTTCGTGCGAATAGCTTTTCCAATGCTTTGCGATGGATGCGATGTTTCATGGCGACCTGACGCATCAGCTTGTCAATCTCGTTGTAATCGTGCTTCTCCAACGAAGGCAGGCGCTTGGCTAGCTCGCCAATAGCCGGATGATCTAATAGTTCATTTGCTCGCATGTAGTATTTAGTCCGGGCCACACTTACGGGAGATTCCGCGTAGCGAGTGCGAAATCTCCCAGGGCAGTGACCGCCCTACACACCTGTCCATCGTACTATAACGGTCCTAAGGTGATGTCAAACAGGGGAATAAGGATTTTGAAACCGATCAAAACCGTCGTCCTCTGGGTATACAGGATATTCATTTTCCATAAACATATTTAAGTAAAGAAAGGGTCAACTATAACAATTGTTCCATCTGGTCGCAACATGGCGTTCTCGGTATGAAGATCCCATCCTAGTCCCGACTTGAGCCCTGCATGGTATAGCCTGCTCATTGTCAGATACAGTATTCCGTATTGTTTATTCACAACTGGATCAGTTAAGCCTGATGCCACTAGTTTAGGCATATTAGACATGTTAGGGTCAGTTGCCCATGTTTCTGACTTTTTTAATATAGCAACAATGTTGTCCCATGGCACACGATACTTAGCAAGATCACTTAGTATCCAAACCATCGCTTCTTCAAAGCTGCCGTTCTTAATAGGTCGGAGACGCTCCATGGCGATCTGTCTATACGGTGTACCATTAATTTCAAATGCTGAATGTCCATGTCCGCCTATGTCAATGAAATGAGGAAGATTAGGTAACTCTGGGTGCTTCTTACAGAAGTCATAAAAGGTCATAAAGCCCTTTTCGGCATTTGTAACATTACTCGGTATAGATCGGCTTGGCATCAGTATCTTAATTACATGATTCTCGTCCTTGGTCCACACAGTGGCATCTTCACCGAAGCCTAACTGTTTATAACCTAGATTTTTTAACTTGGCAAAGATTTCTTTACTGTTAGGTGTTCCGCGCTCATACTCATCTAACTTTTCCGGCATCAACTTCACCACCCTCGGCTTAAACAACTGAACCTCGCCTTTGTTTGTTTTCAACACCGGTTGATCGTGCTTATCCTTAGTGAAGCCTTTAATCTCAGCCGGACTGTTTTTGAACTTGCCCTTGAGAATGGTATCACCTACAGCAAGTTCCGGAGGCTGATATGTACCTTTGTTTACAATTTCATTGGCTCTCATACCCGCGCCCCTTTAATCATATCAATTGTGACTGGCTCTGCTCCGATGATCTGTTCAGGCGATACATGAACGTTGTGCTTTTTCAACCATTGTCCTTCGTTTCCGGCCTGACCAAGAGGATCGGAATCATCCTTCTGCCATGTACGCGGATCATCAGTGAAGCTCACTACAGAGACGGCACCTGTTCCCATCTTACTAAGAAGCTGCCACTCCCACTTAGCAGCCCAACGAATAGCATCCTTCTTGGATGTCATGCAGAATATCTCGCCGATATTTCCGTACTGACCACCTGAGGCCTTCTTGAAGTTTGTCGGATTCATACCGGTGATACCATGTTGTTGAATATTCGGCACATTTATGGTCTTGGTAACATGGTACAGAGTAGACCCTGCTTCATCCGCTTCTGTCATGTTGTGTTTATTCCATGCTTTCTCCACTGCATTTTCTTCCTTTGACCAAGTTTTCAGATGCTTCCAGCCAGCGGATGGGCCAAGACGTTTTTCGTTTTCGTCAGGTTCTTTGTCTCTGTAATACTTTTCAACTTGGACGACTTTGAATCCGCCGTAAGAGAATGTAAATTGCAACATCGCAGTGGGTCGTATTTTACCATTTGCGTTTGTATGAACCTCACGAAAGAAAGGATACACCTCAACCTGTGTAAAGCCAGAGCGAGAAATCCCGTGTTTATATGCGTGTTCATAATTACGATATTCTTGGAACCACGGATGTCTGATCATGGCGTTCATCTTGCCTTTGCCTAATAACTTTTGTAGGTCAGGCGCGGAGCATTGTGTCATTTCTTTCTCGCCCAATGCTGCTTCATTGAAAAATTCTGCTGCTCTCATTCGCTGTAGTGTTTCTGTAAAACATTGCTGTTGAAGCCAACATCAAGAATAACCGGTTTTCCATGATATAGTCCCCAATTTGCCTTCCTTGAAAAGTCACCCAATTCTATCTCAAACGAGTTATTAAGGTCAGCCAAGGTATTGGCGTATTCAGTTGCAGTTTCAATATCTTCTTCACTTGCTCCTCGGATTCTCATATTTTCAACCTGTCCATTGTATGTGTACCAACTTTTCTTGCCGGTAATTCCGTGCGCCAAATTGACAAGTTCCTGGAGATTCCTACATTTCATTATGGCACATAATTGTTTTTCAGATGCCTTCTGAGCTAACTCGGTGTGTACCCAAGTTGGTTCTGGATTTTGTGTGTCGTAATCAATAATGGGAATGAGAATTCCTAACTGACTGGCATATCCATCACTCAATGTTTCTGCTTCTACAGCGTTTTGAGCCATACCTTTTTTGTTCTTGGCAACCTTTAGAACAGTCTGGCGACCTTGGTATTCAATTGTCATGGCGACACGGCTTGAACCGGACCCTATCTTTTTAGCTCGTTCAAGAGCATATGCCAATCGCTGTTTGTATGATACTGTCGGACTATATTGTGTGGCATCCCAGTCTGCCGGCAGCGGCATCTCATCAATTATTTCCTCGGCAACTTCTTTTGAGTGATCTTTCTTGGCCCAGAACTTCTTGCCCATACTTGTCTGTAGAGTACTAGGTTTGATGTCATTACCGAGTTCTCTGGCGAAGCGATACATTTCTGTGGCGATACCACGGCGGCGATGCTCAGGTTGTATGACAAGGTCCAGTGCTTCGAGTTTTCTATTTTGAGGACCAAAACCATTGTCGTTAATCTCAAAGTTGACCCAACCAATTTCTCCTCCGGTCTTTGCTGACTTTGCCACGATACGAAACTGTTTGCTTTTAAAATCCGGTTTGGCGCCGTAGCCTACGTATCCTGCAGAGGCCACGAGGACATATTGGCCATCAAGGATCGGTTTCTTCTTGTCGTATCCTGTCCAGAACAGTTTATCGTTAACTGTCTCATCAATCTCTTCCGATTCAAGATCACTCAAATTTACATACTGAATAGATACTCCCTTTAGGGCTGCGGCAAGAGCGCGATGATTACCGTCTAGTATACGACCATCACATATGACGATCACCTCGTTACTAAGATTTGGATTTTTCATGTATCCTTGGAGAATCCTTCGTCGTTCACCATTGAGGCGAGAAGTAAGTTCATCAATATGTTCGACCCGATATTGACTGAGTAGTAGGATCATCACAGTCTGTTTAGGCATCGTCCTGACTTCCAGTGGGGTGTCAAGATCCATGCTACCAACATACTCCCAGAACAGTTCATCACGGTCCGGTAGCCCATCAGAATATAACTGACTCAGTGTGATGTCTTTGCTGAATTCTGCGGCTCTCATTTAATCTTGTCCCATTTTTTGACCAGTGCGGTCTTCAGTGCCACTGTATCAGGGTATTTATTGCGGCGCATATAGTCAGTGAGCTTGTTGGCGCTGTCGTAATCAGCACCGGAGCTTGGTTTTCTGGCATTACTCATGTCAACACCAAGGTTCTGATCATCAAACGGATGATTCTTTCCGTAGTATACCAGATTATGTCGGAGCTTTTCAGCATCGGGACTCAAATCCTGTTTGTTGCTCTTGTAAATCAGTTCCATCCACGGATCCATTAGATTGCGGCCCGGACGATACATCTTACCTGAGTATTCTTGACCTTTGAGAAGATCACCTGATTGTGATGGTTGTATAGCCTTGCGAGTATCTTGTATCCTCCAGGCTTTTTCATCACGGTAGAGGAAAGTTGGCAGTCCACGAGTTTTCGCCATGATGAGAATTTGACGAACCTCAGGTGAACGATTCTCCATATTCTCCTTAAGTAGCACATGAACAGCCCTGATACACTCTGTTGAAATTTCTGGTGTTTTACTGAACACGCGATCTTCAGTTTCACGGGTTCTGTTTGGGGTGAATTGCCAAGAGCGTTCCCAATAGTCAATCGGTCCAACTTTGTATCTGGATCCTAACCAGTTGCCATCAAGCACGAACATAACAGCCGATGATCCGGTGTAATTATGATAGTCACCTACTTTGCTACGAGAAGTGCTCAGAAAATATGGATATCCTGGCGGAGCATATTGTTTCTCTGAGAAGTTTCCGGTGACATTACTCAGCAGAAAGTTACCACTTTTGAGAATCTTCCATGCGGCATTGGTGCCGCAATAGTGATACAGCACAGATGTGGCGCCTTCGGTGATGAATTCTGTTGCCCTCATCAAAGACCTCTGTGATCCTCGACGCCCTCATCAAACTGTGTCAGCACATCAATCTCGTCTTGTATTTGATCCGGAATGGTAATCGCATTGGTGAGAAGCAATGCCCTCAGGTGCATAATAACAATTGTCAATCTGGTAATTTTTATGGCTTGAGAATGGATAGTATTATCCATTTCTGTGAGTCTGGAATCCAATCTGGAAACTCGCTCATTCAGCGCCTCAAGTTGTCTCTCATAAGAAGTATACATTTCATCAACCACTGATTGTTGTGTTCCTGCTACTCTTGTATCTAAATTATCTCGCTTGATGCTTCGTAATAGTTTAGGGATAAAAGCGGCAATTGTTATGAGTGCGGCTGCAAGGGCTGAACCCAATGCGATTACTTCATTTATCGGCATGGTACGGTCCTTTTCGGTCAGTTTTTCGGCGAGTCATTGGTTTTTTGTATTGTAAAAACAAATTTACCATAATTAAAATCTCAGCAAAAATTGGCATAACATGAAATAATCCATCGGCAGCCGAGTTCACATATGCGCTGGTGAACACTATAGACCATAGCCAGATTCCAATGACCGATAACGCAACTCCGGCATATTTGTGTAGTGGTTTACCGAACAACACATACGCTCGGGCAAATCCATATGCTCCAAAAACAAAAAACCAATAAGAAAGAGGTTGTATGCTATCCAATATTTTAAGTTCTTGTGCCTTTAATGGATCAACATGGACACCAATCCCTAACAACAAACACCTCGCCGCCATCATAACAAGAAATTGTAGTTGTCTGGTGCCCGCCAAGACGACATTATAAATGCCAAGTAGAAGTTGTTCTTTGGTCTTAGCTGTCATGTTCGTTCACCTGGCCCCGACACAAGCTTGGGTTCAAATTCTTCTTGAACGCCGTACTTCATGCCTTCTGCGTTTAGATCGGCCATTTTCCGAAAGAACGCCGCTCTGGTATGCGGATCTTTTGATAGCTTAGGATCAATTAGTTGCTGCTGAACCGCTTGTTTTCGCGCTTTCCAATCCTGTGGAACAGGCTGTCGTGGCGCCACTCTCAAGTCCTCATCTACTGGTTCTTCCCAGCCATAGTCACCTATCTTGAAGTGATCGTAGTAAGCATACATATCTTTGTAGCCATTTAACTTGCAGGCTTTGTCAATAACTTCTCCGATGTGGAAATCTTGAATGCCTTTTTTCATCAACCATGGTGCCATATAATCAATAGGATCACCATCTGGGAATATCTGACCGACAACATCTTCAATCTTGCGCCATACCACTTGATAGTCATCCCTTGTCAGCCCGTTGCTGTCGCGTCTTGGTCCTGCTGGTGCCTTCAGCGGCACAACTTTTTGCGGCAGCATATTACCGAGCTTATCAGTCGGTTGCCCGTTGCGTGAAACGAAACGACCTTCATCCATCTCTGTTGACTTGTCTGCATGAGCTTTCCTCATGCCCGCTCTAACTGTCTCCATTCTGGATGCTTCGGGATCCGCAATGCCACCCTCATCCATTGTGGGCTGTGGTTGCGACTTTGCCGCATGAGCTTTCCTCATTCCTGCCTTGACAGTTTCCATGCGATCCTGTTGTGGCTCCGGTGTCATTCCACCTTCGTCAAGCTCAGGGCCTGACTTAGCCGCAAAGGCCTTAGCCATTCCAGCTTTGACTATGGCCATTCTGTCTTGCGGATCAGTAGCATCTTCATCAACTGATTTCTCGGGAACCAGCGAGTCGTAATCTTTCATGCTCAGGGTGCGACCGCGCTGACACCCTGCAACAAGCTTCTCAGCCAGATCATGCAGGGCCATATCATCCAGGGCATCTTCTTTGGCGAATTCCAACAGTCTGATCAGCAGCGGTACATCAAGTTTCACTGTGTCAGTTGGATTGGTTTTGACTTCGGGTTTGTTCAGCAGTCCTGGCTTGAATTGACGACCTTTCCCCGGCGCCAATACTACATCATCTTCTTTGATTTGCGCCTCAGCAACCTTACCTACTCGTTCAATTTCTCCAATATTAAATTCCCAACTTTCAGGGACAATCAGCGCCAACATAGTGAGTGCTTGTTCGGCATTGTTAGTCTTGGTGAAGTATGCAGCATACTCCATTGGGCGCTGCTTATCACCCGCGGAGTATGTTGCTTTTGCAAGACGAGGATATCTATCACCATCTTCAAATTCAACATAATTAATTTTGTCTCCGGTAGATGAAATTTTGGAAATGCGTTTCGCCTTGGTAAACCCGCGTCCCTCAATCTCCTTCCAGGCGAAGTTAACTTCAAAGTCCAGTACTGCAAAAAAGTCACCAACCTTGACCTTACCAGAATGGTTAAATGTCTCAACTCGGTGAATAAATTGGGAAATTTCATTATGATTATCTGTCTCATCCAGATGTTTGATACTGGATACCATTCGTTGCGGAAACTTCTCAGATTCATACAGGGAATATTTCTTCTTGAAGTATGAATAAATTTGACCTTCACTTATTCCTCTGGTACTAAAGGATAATGTGTTACCCTTCGTTGTCTCATATAACTCATCATTTTTATCCTCCGGGCTTGTACTCAGCATAACTTTTGCTTTTGGATTTTCGCGTTGATATGCCACTCCGGCTGTGTTAGCATTCTTCTTGCCAAAGAATTCCTTAGGTTGTCCGTCGTCTGTGCGTACAACTTTACCATCGGCACGAATATACCATTTGCCTTCTTCACGCGCCTTATTTGCTCGTTCAATTTCTTGATCACGCGCATACTCTTGCTCATGCTCACCGCGTTTGAAATCACGCTTGCCTTGATCAGCAATTCCTTGTTCTTTGCGCTGCCATTCAGTTGAGTTGGTATCCCAATCTTCGCGACCTTCCGCCACACCTTCGTACATCTTCATAGCTTTTTCATGTTTCTCTGCTGCTTCAATATGTTTATCTTTGTACGGTCCCCATGGATCAGTTGCCCCATGTCTATGTAGTTCTGCTGCTCTCTTATGATTAGTACCAGATGGTGATTGTTGTGCTTTCTTGCTGGCTAATGCAGCCTTCTTCCAGTTTGCTGCCCAAGGTGCCGATCCTTCCGCCACACCTTCCTTCTGATATGCTATTGCTAATTCTCTTTCTCGGATTTGTCTCTCTAAATCTTTGATTTGACGAGCAACACTTGGTCTCTTGGCTAGCAAAGGTTTCAATGTTTCAATCTTGTTTTTGAGCCATTGTATTTCGTGTTGTGCTTGACTGGCAGAACCACCAAAGCCGCCTCTTGTTGTCGAGCCTTCAGCCACACCTTTTTTCTTATTCTTATTATCAAGCATACCACGCTTGTTGGCAGTTGCCCAGGCAATGTTCTCGGCTTCTTTTCCGGACTTACCGAGTTTCTTTTCGCTGGACTTAACATGTTTCACCATGCGATCTACTTTGGC
>CAFBIY010000119.1_pt1 | contig 9497 bp, 8 predicted proteins | sample 7267971 | NCBI WGS metagenome assembly CAFBIY01 (sample SAMEA6814018, study PRJEB35770) | freshwater metagenome | biome: Freshwater; feature: Freshwater reservoir; material: water | place: Czech Republic | collected 2016-04-20 | depth 30m m | reverse complement strand
GATCGTGCACGATACGGCCCACGAGTTCGGCGACGACCCGGGCCTGCAGAAGGACGGCGCCGAGGCCCACCTGCAGGACCTGCTGGCGGCGTCACCCCACGCCATCGAAGACGGTCTGACGCTCGTGCGTCGCGAATACCCGACGGCAATCGGCCCGATCGACCTCGTCTGCCGCGACACCACCGGACAGGTGGTGGCCATCGAGGTCAAACGTCGTGGAGATATCGACGGCGTCGAGCAACTCGCCCGCTACATCGAGCGGCTGCACCTCGACTCGTCGCTCGGCGCGGTGCGCGGCGTGTTCGTCGCGCAGTCGGTGAAGCCGCAGGCGAAGGTGCTGGCCGAGGCCCGCGGCTTCCGCGTCGTCGAGGTCGACTACGACGAGCTGCGCGGCATGCGCCCGGACGAGCTTCGCCTGTTCTGAGCAAGTGAAGAAGTAGCGTCCAGCCATGCGAACCGTCACCGGAGTCGTGCAGCACTATGCGTGGGGCGACCTGTATTCGCTCCCCCGCTTGCTGCACACCGAGCCCGATGGCAGCCCATGGGCCGAGTGGTGGCTGGGCACTCACCCCGGCGGCCCCGCACAACTGGACGATGGCACTCCCCTGTCCGCCGTAGCCGGCGATCTGCCGTATCTGTTGAAGCTGTTGGCCGCCGCCGAGCCGCTGTCGTTGCAGACGCACCCAGACGCGCTCACGGCCCAGCAGGGCTACCTCCGCGAGCACGCCGCCGCCATCGCCGTCGACGACCCGCGGCGCATCTACCGCGACCCGTTCGCCAAACCCGAACTGCTGTGCGCGATTTCACCGTTCGACGCGTTGTGCGGCTTCCGCCCGGCGGCTGTCACCGATCTGCTCCTGCGCAGCATCGGCGCCACCGGGTTGGCCGACGAGCTGCGCGAGCACGGCTTGCAGGCCACCGTCGCTGCGCTCTACCGCGGCACGATCCCCACGGCACCGACGATCGCTGCCTGCCGGGCCAACGCAACGCCCGAGTGCAGTGTCGTTGCAGATCTCGACCGGCGCTACCCCGGCGAGCCGAGCGTTGTGGTGGCGCTCCTGCTCAACCTGGTGCATCTGCATCCCGGTGAAGCCATCTTCCTCGGACCCGGCAACCTGCACGCCTATCTGCTCGGTACCGGCGTGGAGGTCATGGGGGCCAGCGACAACGTCGTACGTGGCGGCTTGACCCCCAAACATGTCGACGTGGAGGAACTGCTGACGGTGCTGAGCTTCGAACCGCTCGCCGACCCGGTGGTGCGGCCCGTGCAGGTGGACGAGTTCCGTTACCGCTACCCCACCCCTGGCGCGCGGTTTGAACTGTGGCGCTTCGAGGTGGATGGTCCGCTGCCACACACCGCCACCGGCCGCGAGTTGGCTGTGTGCACCGACGGCGATGCGTCGCCACTCAGCCGGGGCGAGTCGGCGTACCTCGCCCCCGGCGAGAGCGTGGAGTTCGACGGGTTCTGCACCGTGTACCTCGTAGCGGAGCGCTAGAGACGCACGACGGTGTCGAGCGCGAGGTCGAGCAAGCGATCGCGTGCGCTGGTCTGTGTGTCCCAGTGGCGGTGGTCCCATTCAGCTGCGCTGACATCGTCGCCGGCGTACAGCAGCTGACCGTAGGTTGCGCCACGGAACGCCGCACAGGCAAACATTGCCGACGCTTCCATATCGACCACCAGACAGCCCTGTTCGCGCCGCCGTGCCACCTTGGCCGGGGTCTCACGGAAGAACGCATCGGTGGTCCAGACCAGCCCGCGATCGTGGGGCACACCGGCCTCGGTGAGTACATCATCGATCGCCGCCAGTGCCCGCGGGTGCGGCGCCACCTCAACATCGAACGGTGCGTAGTGATAGCTGGTGCCTTCGTCGCGCACGGCGCCGGTGGGCACGATGACATGGCCGACATCGAACCCCGACTTGACGATGCCCGCACCACCGCAGCCGATGATCTGCGTGGCCCCAAGGGCAATCACGACCTCCAGCGAACTGACGGCAGCCGGTGCACCAACGCCGGGGCTGACGAGCGCGACCGGTGTGCCCCGATGTTCGATCACACAGATCGGGTGGTCGCCGTGTTCGAACGGCACGGCGTGAATGGGTTCGATACCTGCGGTGCGGTCGCGCACGACGTTGCCGAACCAGCACATCACCGCATGACGGGGGAAGCCCAGCGGCGCGCGATGGATGGATGGGTTGATGACCGCGTCGGGCGACGGGTCGAACTCGAACAACGGAACGTGGACCGTCATGCGCCAGCCACCGTCTTGCGGATCTCGACGATCTTCTCGTGTGAGTGATTCGCGTCCATGCCCTGTTCGCCGAGTGCACGGTCGCGGTCCTTGGCGGCTTCGCGCTCGGCGATCGTGGTGTCGGCGCGGGCGATGGCCGCCTCGGTGCCGTGCTCGTGGATGAACTCAGCCCACTCCACGAGCGCCTCGACCATCTCGCTCTCGGGGATCACGGCGACGTTGCGACCTTTCACGAACAGGTGGCCACGCTTGTTGCCGGCGGCGATACCGAGATCAGCCTCGCGAGCCTCACCCGGACCGTTGACGACACAACCCATCACGGCGACTTGCAGCGGCAGCTTGCGCTCACCGAACGCTTGCATCGCCCGGTTGGCGATGTCGATCACGTCAACCTCGGCGCGGCCGCAGGATGGGCAGGCGATGAGGTCGACGTTCTTGCGTTCGCGCAGTCCCAGCGCCTCGAGCAGTTGGCGGCCAGCTTTGGCTTCCTCCACCGGGTCGGCGGTGAGGCTGTAGCGGATGGTGTCGCCGATGCCCTCCAGCAGCAGGGTGGCGATACCAGCCGTGGCCTTCAGCAGACCGCCCGGCAGGGGCCCGGCCTCGGTGACTCCGAGGTGCAGCGGGGCGTCGGTGACGTCGGCCAACTGGCGGTAGGCGTCCACCATCATCGGCACGTTGGAGGCCTTCACGCTGATCTTGTAATCGGTGAAGCCAACTTCGTCGAAGAACGAGATCTCGTGCAGCGCGCTCTCGACCATCGCCTCCGGCTTGAGACCGTCGTACTTCACATACAGCGAGGGGTCGAGCGACCCGCCGTTCACACCGATACGGATCGACAAGTTGCGATCCTTGGCTTCGCTGGCCACGGCCTTGATGTGCTCGGGTTTGCGGATGTTGCCCGGGATCAAGCGCAGGCCGTGCACACCGGCTTCCATCGCTGCCAGCGCCATCTTGTACTGATGGTGGATGTCGGCGATCACCGGAATCGGCGAACGAGGAACGATCTGCGCCAGACCCTCGGCGGCTTCGGTCTCGTTGCACGTGCAGCGCACGATGTCGCAGCCCGCCGCTGCCAGCGCATAGATCTGCTGCAGCGTGCCCTCCACATCGGAGGTCTTGGTGGTGGTCATCGATTGCACCGTGATCGGCGCGCCGCCACCGACGGCAACCTTGCCCACATGGATCTGGCGTGTGTTGCGTCGTTCGAAGCTCACGCCCGCCAGTGTGCCAGGTGAACGGCCTAGTTCTTGATCGTGTCGAGGTACAGCCCGGTGAGGAACATGAACGCGATGAGGGCCAGACACACCGCGGCCACCGGCATCAGCTTGTTGACGTCGGCGAAGTATCGACGATTGCGACGTGAACGAATGCGCTCGTAGGTGGCGATGGCGGCGTGGCCACCGTCGAGCGGTAGCAGCGGGAACATGTTGAACACGCCCACCGAGACGTTGACCGCGGCGAGCAAGCTGAGGATGCCCGCCCATCCGTCGAACTTGCCGACATCGGAGCTCATCTGCGTGGCCCCGACGATCGTGCCCGGACGCGATGACGCATCCTTGTTCGTGCCCACCAGGTGGCCGTAGACGCTCACCGGGTTGAGCACCTTGGCGACACCTTGCACGGCTTGACCAACGCCGACGAACAAGTCCTTGGGACCTTGCACGAGCGCGTCGAACAACCCGACAGCGACCCGATCCTCCGTAGTGGGCGAGACACCGAGGAAGCCCTGCACCTTGTCGGTGACGCTGGGGTTCTGCTGCAGGACCGGTTGCGTCGTCATCGTGATGCCGTCACGCAGGATGACGATGGTGAGCGACGCGCCAGGCGCTGTGGCGGCGAGGATGTCGCGCATGCGGTCAGCGTCACGCATCGCCTCGCCGTCGATCGACACCACCAGATCGCCCGGCAACAGCCCGGCCTTGGCGGCGGGCGAATCGGCCACGATGCGTGCCAGATGCACATCGTTCGTGTCCTGCACCCGACCGGCGAATGCGTAGACGGGCACGATGATCGCGAACGCGATGATCAGGTGCATGACCGAACCGGCGGTGATCACCCACATCCGCCGGGCGTAGGTGCCTTGACGGTACGTCTGCCCCTCGTCCTCGGGGGCCACCTCGTCGACGTTGGTCATGCCGATGATCTTCACGAAGCCGCCGAGCGGGATTGCCCTCACGCCGTACTCGACGCCATTGCGGTGAATGCTCCACACCCGCGAGCCGAACCCGAGGAAGAACTGAGTGGCCTTCATCCCGCTGCGGCGGGCAGTCCAGAAGTGGCCCAGCTCGTGCAGCATGATCGACACTGCCAGTCCGAGCACGAACACCAACATCCACGGGTTCGTCCAACCGAGGAACGCGAACAGCGCCACCTAGGCCAACGTTCCGATGACCATCGTCGAGGGTTCGGCCTTCTCTGGCACGACGGCGGACTGCGTGCCCCCCGAGACGACCTCTTGTTTGAGCTTCAACAGACTCATCTGGGCAGCACCTCCTGGGCAACCACACGCGCACGGGCGTCGGCGGCCACGATGTCGTCCACCGTGGAATCGGCGCTGGGTTCATAGCGCTCAAGGGTGGCTTCGTTGACTTCGGCAATCTGATGCCAGCGGATGCGACCTTGCAGGAACGCGTCGACTGCCACCTCGTTCGCCGCGCTCAGCCAGGCCGGCGCGGTGCTGCCCAGACGCCCAGCCGCGTAGGCGAGCGGGAGGCAGCGGAACGTGGCCGTGTCGGGCGGTTCGAAGTCGAGCCGACGAAGTGTGCTCCAATCAATACGCCCGAACGGTGTGCCGATCCGTGCCGGATACGCCAGCGCGTAGCCAATTGGGAGCCGCATATCGGGCATCGACAACTGCGCAATCGTGCTGCCGTCGGTGAACTCGGCCATCGAGTGCACCACGCTCTGCGGGTGCACCACGACTTCGATCAGGTCGTACGGCGTGCCGAACAGCTCGTGCGCCTCGATGACCTCGAGTCCCTTGTTCATCAGCGTGCTGGAGTCGATGGTGATCTTCGGCCCCATCTTCCAGGTGGGATGGGCCAGTGCCTGCTCGACGGCCACCTCGGCAAGGTCGTCGGCCGTACGGCCACGGAACGGGCCCCCGCTGGCGGTGATCACCAGCCGCGACAGCTCACGGTCGGGGAACGCCGATGATCGCAAGCACTGGTGCACTGCGCAGTGCTCGCTGTCGACTGGAACCAGCTCGGCACCGGGAACCGAACGCAATGGCTGCACCACCGGGGCACCGGCGATCAAGCTTTCCTTGTTGGCCAACGCCAGTCGCTTGCCCGCCCGCAGTGTGCGCACCGTTACCTGCAGACCGGCGAAACCGACGACAGCGTTCACCACCACGTCGGCAGGCTGCACGAGGTCGGCGAAGTCGGCGACCACTTCCGCGAATGGCAGGGCCGCGGCGACCTCCGCGCGGCGCGACGGGTCGGCGACCGCGACCACCTGCGGGCGGAACTCGAGTGCTTGTTGGATCAGCACCTCGACGGAGGAGCCGACGCCGAGCGCAACGACCTCGTAGCGTCCCGCTTCCGCACGAACCACTTCGAGGGTCTGTGTGCCGATGGAACCGGAGGATCCGGCGATGGCGACGCGTACGGGACTCATGACGTCAGAGAGTCTGTCAGCGCCGAGGCGGAGTTACTTGGCAGCCCAGGGCTGCAGGTACACCATCAGGAAGTACACCGCCGGCATGACGAACAAGAAGCCGTCAAACCGATCGAGCACGCCGCCGTGACCCTTGATGATCGAACCGAAGTCCTTCACATCGAGGTTGCGCTTGAACATGCTCTCGGTGAGATCGCCGATCGGCGCCATGATCGCAATGGTGAGGCCCAGCAGCAGCAGGTGACCCGTGGAGGGCCAGGTGTCGCTCTTGCCGGCCATCCCGATCAGCAACATCGCGCCGAGTGTCATCACAGCACCGCCGAGGAACCCCTCGACGCTCTTGTTCGGGCTGATCCATGGCCGCAGCGGTGTGCGCCCGACTGCGCTGCCCACGAACAATGCACCGACGTCGTTGGCGACCACACCGATGGCCAACAGGCACAGTGTGTCGGTGCCGATGTTGCGGCCGCCGGGAATGTTGGAGTACGCCAAGATGCCTGCGCCGAACGACCCGAGGACGCCGATCCAGGTGATACCCAGCGAGGTGATCGCCATGTTCGGCATCGGGTTCGAGTCGAGGCCTGGGGCGCCGACGAACGTGACTGCACATGCGGCGAAGGCGAAGAACACCACCAACGGCAACGCGCCGACTCCGTAGTGGTACACCGCTGCGGGTGCAGCGACACAGGCCATGATGCCGGGGATGAACGCTGGCTGATACCCCTTCTCGCGTACCCGGTCGAAGTACTCCACTGCGGCGAGTCCGAGCACGAGCACAACGATGACCGCCACCACCCAGGGCTTGGTCTTCAAGGCCAGAATGAACACGACTGCGAGCACCAGGCCAACACCGATGGCGGTGGGCATGTCGCGTCCCTTGGTGCCGCCGACCGACTTGCCGCGCGAACCACGGCCCGATGCGCCAGGCGCGCTGGGACGCATGGGACGAGGACCACGCGCGCCGGGCTCACCCGGTCGCGGGCGGCGGGCCTGCGACATGGGTCGCGACATCGTGCCATCGGTGGGGTCGGTGCCGATCTGGATACGACCGGGCTCGCGGCGCACCGGCGCAGGCTCTTCGAACGGAATCGGCTCGCCGAAGCGTGATTCCTCGTCCGCCGCTTCCGCCTCGAACACCGGTGCCAGGTCGTCGAGGTCGTCGAACGTTGCGTTCACCCGGGTCGGCTCAGGGTTGGTCGGCTCATCGCTCCACGCGGGCGCCTGCCCGGAGAAGGACGACCAGACATCGAGGTCTGCATCGGGCTCTTGCGCGCTCTGGAACACCTGTGGCATGTCACCCGTTGGCGGTTCCGTCCAATGCGGCAACGCGCCGGTGTCGTTGCCGAACGAGATGCGCCCACTGCGGTCGCTGCCTCCCTCATCGGCGAACAACGGCGGCCCGAAATCGTCGTCCTCATTTTCTCGCCTACGCCACGGATCGTCAGTCATTGGGAAAAGCCTCCTCGATCATTGTCTGCTCGAACAGGTCGATCAGACTTCCAGCAGCTCTTGCTCTTTGCGCCCGAAGGCCCTGTCAATCAACTCCACGTGCTCGTGCGTGATCTTTTCCAGTTCCTTCTCTGCGCGCTCGAGTTCGTCGGCAGAGATCGCACTGGCCTTCTCTGCGGCCTCGAGGTGCTTACGCGCATCACGGCGCACATTTCGTACAGCGATGCGACCGTCTTCGGACATGTGCTTGACGATCTTCACGTATTCCTTGCGCCGCTCCTCGGTCAGCGAGGGGAAGTTCAAGCGGATGACGACACCATCGTTGCTGGGGTTGATCCCCAGGTCGCTGTCGCGGATGGCACGCTCGATGGCGGGCATGGTGGCCCGGTCGTGCGGCTTGACGAGGAGCTGTCGGGCCTCAGGAACCTGGAAGCCGGCGAGCTGCAGCAGCGGAACGTGCGAGCCGTAGTACTCGACGAGCAACTTCTCTACGAGGGCAGGGGTTGCACGGCCAGTCCGCACGGTCGTGAACTGCGACTGCACGTGCTCAACTGCTTTGTCCATCTTCTCGAGCGCGTCGAGGATCGTTTCATCAGTCACGGCTTCATCGTACCGACCCAAGAGCACGTGTGCCGTGCATAGGGACTCCCGCGCTTAGCGGTCGCAGATGATCGTGCCGACAGAATCACCGCGCAGGATCGCTTGCAGCGCACCCGGGCCTTCCATGTCGAACACAACGATCGGGATCTTGTTGTCGCGGCAGAACGCAATAGCGGTGGCATCCATCACCTTGAGGTCCTTCGTCATGACCTCGATGTAGCTCACCTCTTCGTACTTCTTGGCCGTGGGCACCAACCGTGGGTCGGCGTCGTACACGCCGTCGACTCCAGAATGCGTGCCCTTCAGCAGCGCATCTGCGTCGATCTCGGCAGCACGCAACGCGGCCGCAGTGTCGGTGGTGAAGAACGGGTTGCCAGTACCGGCGGCGAAGATGACGACGCGGCCCTTCTCCAGGTGCCGCATGGCGCGCCGACGGATGTACGGCTCGGCGATGCGCGGCATCTCGATCGCGCTCTGCACGCGTGTGTCCTGTCCGTTGCGCTCGAGCGCGTCCTGCAGCGCGAGCGCGTTCATGACGGTACCGAGCATGCCGATGTGGTCGCTCTGTGTGGCGTCCATCCCGGTCATGGCACCCTGGCGACCCCGCCAGAAGTTGCCGCCACCAACGACGACGACGACGTCGACACCCATCTCCCGGACGGCGATGATCTCCTTCGCCGTCAGGTCGAGGGTGTCACCATCAAGGCCATACCCAGACGGGCCGGCCAAGGCCTCCCCCGACGGTTTGAAGACGATGCGCTTCCACCGGGGGGAGGTCATGAGAATCAGCCGATCTCGACTTGGGCGTACTTCACAACGGCGGCCGAGCCGATGAGCTGAGTGATGCTCAACTTGTCGTCCTTGGCGTACGGCTGCTCGAGCAGCGCAACATCCTTGAAGAAGCCGTTCAGGCGACCTTCGACGATCTTGGGCAGCGCCGCTTCCGGCTTGCCCTCGTTTCGGCTGAGGGCCTCGAGCGTGGCCTTCTCGTGGGCCACGACGTCGGCGGGAACGTCGGCGCGGCTGAGGTACTTCGGACGAGCGAAGCCGATGTGCACGGCGACATCGTGAGCGAGCTCCTTCGTGGCGCCCGACATTTCGACGAGCACGGCGTTGATACCGCGGCCACCCTGCTGGTGCAAGTAACTGTCGATCATGTTGCCGGCAGCGGCCTCGATGCGGATGACTTCGCCGAGCTCGATCTTTTCCTTCAGCGTGATCTTCAGGTCGTCGAGGATTGCCGCCCGCTCGGCCACTGCGGCCTCACCCTTGGCGACGACCAGCTTCACCAGTTCGGCAGCCTCGGCCTTGAACAGCTCACTGGAAGCGACGAAGTCGGTCTCCGACTTGAGCTTGACGATTGCGCCGACATTGCCCTCGATGAGCAGGGCCACGAGGCCCTGGGTGTTCTCGCGGTCGTCGCGCTTGGCGCTGGCCGCAAGACCCTTCTCACGGAGCCACTGCTTGGAAGCCTCGAAATCACCGTCGTTGGCTTCGAGCGCCTTCTTGGCGTCCATCATGCCCGCGCCAGTTGCCTGGCGGAGCGCCTGTACGTCCTTGGCGGTGAATGCCATTCTTG
>CAFBIY010000118.1_pt1 | contig 9541 bp, 12 predicted proteins | sample 7267971 | NCBI WGS metagenome assembly CAFBIY01 (sample SAMEA6814018, study PRJEB35770) | freshwater metagenome | biome: Freshwater; feature: Freshwater reservoir; material: water | place: Czech Republic | collected 2016-04-20 | depth 30m m | reverse complement strand
TGCGGCCCGCGCAAATGAAGGGTGCGGCAAGATCAGCTTCGCCGCTAGTGTTCACCCGTGCTGCGAAAGCAACGCACGCGGGTGTAGCTCAATGGCAGAGTATTTGCTTCCCAAGCAAATGACGCGGGTCCGATTCCCGTCACCCGCTCAACGTCGATGCACGTCGCCATCATTGGATGGTCCCCGACCTGCGGTTTCTGCGGGCTGGCGGAACCGGCGGAGAGTTCACTTCCTATGAATCCGCGTTCGGAACGGGGCGTTCTCGAGCCCGTTTCGCCGCCGCTTCCTATGCGGCACCCGAGCACTGTCGTGCCTGTGTCTGCACGGTGAGACCGTGCCGCCGGGCGCTCGCCGCACTCGGCTTGGGTGGGTCTCATAGGAGACATGCAGCGAACGGGCACTGCGAGTCGCGGGGAGTGTGGCCGGCGACGATCCCGTCAGCATCGATATCCATGAGCGCACACAACAGGCGGCGGCCGAACCGCGGACGCACGTTCACGATCGAGGAGTACAGCGAGTGCCGAGGGGTCCATCCCGACACGGTGCGGAACTGGATTCGCCAGGGCAAGATCACCGCCCGCAAGCGCGGCAACCAGCCGAACGACCCGTGGCTCATCCTCGTCGACGATCCGACCGACGAGTCCCCTGTCGGGACACTGAACGATCTCGGGCCAGTCACCGAGACCGACGGTCACTGCACCCTGTGCACCACCCGCCAGGCGCACCTCGAAAGTCTCGAACGGCACCTCGCGCTCCTCGAACGGCACGTCGAGCTGCAACAGCGGACCCTCGACACGATGAGCGCGTCCAACACCTGGAGGCGGCCAGCATGAACGCCCCTGCACGTCGAGCGTCCTCGAGCGCGAAGCGGGTCAACATGCCCACCGAACCGGTCGCCCTGTGCTGGTGGTGGTGGAGCCGCAAGTACGAGAAGAACCTGACGTCGAGTGTCAGCATGGCGGACCGGACCGAGGCGAGCCTCCGGCTGCACATCGTGCCGTGGCTCGAGAGGCTCCAGCTCGCTTCGATCGCCGACCTGACCCGGCACGACGTCGAGGACTTCATGCTCCACCTTGCCGGCATGAACCACAGCGCTGCCCCGGCACCGCTCAGGCAGGTCGAGTACCTCACGGTGCAGGAAACCGCGCGCCGCGCCAACTGCAGTAAGTCGAAGCTGGCGCGGCTGCGGGCCGAGGGCAAGTTGCCCAACTCGACACTCGCCGACCAGCCCGACTCGACGCGGAAGGTGCTGCTGATCGCATCGGTCGATCTTCCTGCGGTCGGTCTGATCCTCGATGCGTCAGAACCGGCACGCGACGGCCGCCATCCGGTTGCCCTGCAGAAGCGAACGGCCAAAGAGATCCTCGTGGTGCTTCGCCTCATCTGCGACAACGCGATCGCCGGCGGGGTCATGGACAAGAACCCCACGCTGGGTGTCACTGCAACCAACCCGCTACCAGCCGCCGCCCGCTACCGAGCCGACCTCGACGGGGAGGAGGTGCTCACTCTCGCCAAGTCACGAGAACTCGCTGCCGGCCTCAATGTCCACCACCAGTTGGCCTTCTGGATCCAGCGACTCCTCGGGCTCCGGGCCGGTGAAGTATTCGGCATCTTGGTCGAGCATCTGTTCACCGAGAGCGACCGGCCGTACGTACGTGTACGGCTCCAAGGCGGTCGAACCATGCGAGTGCGTGACGACCTCGGCAACGTCGTGAAGACCCGCTCGAAAGAACCCAAGACCCAGAAAGGAAAGCGGACGCTCCCCGTTCCCCTGCATCTCGACCGGTTCATCGGCGCATACCTCGACGCGTTCCACCGGCGAGAGGACGGGAGCCTTGACGGAACACGACCACTGGTGTGCGGCTTCCGCGACCTTCGGGTACCGAGTTCGGGCACCTACCTGCAGGCGCTGCGAGCCGCCAGCCGAAATCTCGGAATCGTGATCAACGACGACGACATCCCCGGCCTGTCGAGTCACGCGTTGCGAAGGTCGATGTCGGGCGAGCTGTACAACTACCAACTCGCCGACGACTCAACCCGCACCGACATGCTCGGACAGAGCGCTGCGCGACGGGACGATGTGTCGACCACGACACAGCGGCGCTACACGCCGTCGCACAAAGACCTGCAGCGGTTCCTCCCCGTCGCCGACGGATTCGACCGGCTCATCGACGAACAGATCGGCAACATCTTCGTACCGACCACCCACCGTGCGAAGCTCGGCAAGGACAACCCCCTGCGAGACCGCGAAGTCATCGCCGAGTCGGTGTTCCAGAAGCACGAATACCCACGTCTCGGTGAAGTCGACATCGGCGGAGCCCAGTACGTCAGCGTCCAGAGCGCCGCTGACTACCTTGGCCTCACCGTTCCCGGGATTCGCGGCCGCATCAGAGCGGGGCGCCTCGACACCATCAGGAACGAACTTGATGGCACTCGGTCCATCGTCATGGTGAGCGTCGACTCGCTGTCGAAGGCCCGGAACAGGACGGTCACATTCTCCACGGGTGAAGCAGCGGAGATGCTTGGAATCTCCCAATGGGAACTGTGGCGCAAAGCTAGCGAAGGGCTGATCGAGTCCATCTACGACGAATCGTCGGGGCGGTACCGGTTCGACGCTGCAATGTTGGAGTCGCTCAGACAGGACGCCGACCGGGCGAAAGCCATCCGTGCTCGGGCGGTCACCCTTGCAGAGGCGCAGCGCAGGATCGGAATCAGCAACCGGGCCGCACGCGTGCTGCTGGCAATGGGCAAGCTGGACCGGGACGAAGCACCGACCAACGCAACATGGATCTACGTCACGCTCGACAGTGTCGAACGGTGCCGCCAGGAGCTCATCAACATCGACGGACGACAGACCGAGAAGGCCGACCGGGTGCCGCTCGCAGAGGCGGTGGAGCTCACCGGTCTCAAGTCGCCCGAGTTGCGCGCACTCGCAGCCTCTGGCTACCTCGATCGCTGCGATATCCGAAGCAGGACCTACTTCACTCGCGAGTCGCTCACCCGGCTGATGGAGAAGAACCTCACGACGACGAAAGCGGAAACGGACGATCTCGAGTAGAGGAGCATCCCGTAACAGGTGATGCCGCCGTCCACGACGGCGGCACCACAGTTCACTAGTAGTTGCGGCGATACCTGCCGGTTGCTACGCGTGTCACGTTCCCGCGATGCGCCAACGATGCCAACGCAGCAACCACCCGCGCGACATCTCCGCCACATAGACGCGAGAGACGTCGCCAGTGCACATCAACCCCGACGGGCATCAGTTCGATCACCTGCGCGGCTACCTCGACGTCACGCGATTCCTGAATCTCCTTCACTGCATTCCTCCTTGTCAGCCGAGTTCGTTCGGCCGACTGAACCGTCGACGCCTGACACGCCACGACAAGCAACGCCTCAAGGATGCGTCGAATGCGAGGGAGCCTCCGCCCGTCAACATCCCCATCGATGATCGACGAACTGCAATTCTCCGTGGAGCTCCTCGAGACGGTCTTCTTCACGGCACCGGAACCGCTCGCAACCGCTGATCCGCCTCGTCGGCCAGGGCTGTACCTGTTGCTCTACGACGGCGACCTAGAGATCTACTCCACCATCAAGCGCCGCTGGCCCATCTACGCCGGGAACGCCGCCGACCTCGCTGAACGCTTCGGCCGGCACCGCTCGAATCTTGTCGATGTGACCGACTTGAGCGTTGACGATTTCACCGTCGTGTTCACGCCGCTCGCCTCCCATGGGCTTGCGCATTACGCCGAGTGGCTCGCCACTGACACGCTCTTCAAACCAGTTTGGAACCAGCCGTCGCTCGCCGGTTTTGGCAGCAGGTTCCAGGGCAACTCGCGAACCACTCAGCAGCGCTGTCCGTGGAGTGTGCTCCACCCGGGCCGCCGATGCAGCACGGGAACCCCGAAGCGATCTCGCACCGAACTTCTCACGATCGTGGACGGACACCTAGCGGCGACGGCACCAGCCGAAGGAGTCGAACCCTTCCCACCGCAGCACGCGATCGACGCAAGGATTCCCAGTGGATAACCCGAAGGAAGTCGACCTCGTCCCTGCGCCTGCAACCACCAAGCTTCGGGCGGCTCAGAGCTACGTCGAGCGCATCCTCGACCCGGCGGTAGGTGGCAGTCGAGCGGTCAGTGGTAGTCAGCGAAGCTCGGGGCGCCGGGCTCCGTGTCGACTCGTGCGCCGTTGGCTGCGTAGCTGATCGCGTGGTACCACCCGGCGAGCATGAACAGATCGAGGGCCTGCTCGTCGGACAGGTGTGCTCGCAGTCGTTGCCACAGTTCGTCGTCGAGGTCTGCACGGTCGTGGAGGGAATCCGTGGCCTCGATCAACACTTGGTCTCGCTCGTCGGTCCAGCACGCGTCGGTGGCGTCGCCATGGGTGATCGAACTGACCTGAGCTTGGCTCAGCCCGACTCGCTCTGCGAAGAAGGCGATGTGGACACCCCACTCGTACTCACATCGGCATCTCGCGCAGGTGCGATCGATCACGATCTCTCGGTCCCTCATCGTGAGTGACAGTCGTTTGCTGAGCTCGTAGCCACCCCAAGCGCCCATGGCCGTAGCCATCGGCAGGTTCTGCACGAACGTCCGAAACAGGCCGATCGGTGGCACACCCGGTGGCATCATCAGATCGAGTCGGGCTGCGACGTCGTTGTTGTAGGGCGGATGGACGGGCTCGATTCGACTCATGGTTCCCTCTCGGTATTGCGTTTCGGAAATCGAAACGTGAGCGCCAAGGTAGCGTTGCGGAATCAGAAACGTCAAACAACCCTTGTCGAGTCCGTCACCATGAACGCTCGCCCCCGTTCTGTTCCTGGCCGTCCGGTCCGAGGATCGACAACCGGCCGTCCGCTGATGGCTGCCATGGACCTCCTCGGGCGCCGTTGGACGTTGCGGGTGCTCTGGGAGATGCGCGCGGGGCCCGTCGGGGCCCGTGCGCTGCTTGCGGCGTGCGAGGGCCTCTCGTCGAGCGTGCTCTATGAACGATTGCGTGACCTGACCGACGCATCGCTCGTCGTGCAGACCGAGAGCGGCGACTACGACCTCACGAAGCTCGGCCGTGAACTCGGCGACTCACTTCAGCCACTCGACGCTTGGGCGCGCCGGTGGTCCAAAGCCCTGGACACCTGACCGTCTGCAGCCGCCAATCCGGCGGTAGGTGGCAGGTGCGACGGCGGGACTGACACCGGTCAACTAGCGGCGCCCCAATGCTCGACGGCTCGACCGTTCTCGATGCGAAGGATGTCGATGGTGCAACGAACGACGTGCTCACCGCTGACGCGATGCCCCTCCCAAGTGATCCTGGCAACGACGCGGTCACCAGATGCGATGAGGTCTTCGATCCGAACGTCGAGATCTCGATACGAGGCAAAGTTGGTTCGGACCACGAAGGCGAACCCGTCGACGCCATGGAGCGGGCCGTCGCCGAGACCTTGGTGGTCGAGGTAGCTCTCGTCCACGAAGTCAGTGGCCTTCGACGGATCGCCAGAGGCGAACATCGTCACCATCGCCCTCATCACATCCTCAGCACGGGTGTCTTCCATGACGGTGCATGCTTGCAGGCGAGCACGGCCGTTGGTCTCTGAGATTCCGGCACTTCGTGCCGATCGGTGAAGCCCGACCGTGGAATGAGCCGCAGCCCTCACCCGAACCGGCGGTTCGGCGCAGCGCAGACGCCGTGATCTTTGCGGTCAGCCAGACGCGGTTGCTGGTTGTTGACCGCCCAGGCGTGGGCGCGGCACCACTCGACGGCGCTCGCGAGCCCGACGGGGTCGGACGTATCGAGATGCAGCACTGGCCCGAGGTCCAGCGGTTCGGCGTGCTGGGTCATCTGGGCCCACTCTTCGTCATTGGACGCTGCGCCACGGGCGCGGATCGGCGGTGAAAGAGTGGAATGGTTTGGGGTGGCTGAGCGTCAGGTCAATGCTGTGGACACACAACCGGGGCCGTTGTTGAGGGTGCCGATCGATCCGTTGCTGGCGGCCGCGAGTAGCTCATCGAGCGCGACCGATGTCGAGGCGCTGTTCCGCCAGCATCGGGCGAGGCTGGTCGGGCTGGCCACGGCGATCACGATGGATCGCGATCTGGCTGAGGAGGTCGTCCAGGAAGCGTTCCTCGGTCTGCAACGCCAGTCGGCACGCGTCGAGCAGCCCATTGGCTACCTCCAGCGGTCAGTGGTCAACCTGGCCATCTCGGTGATCCGTCGGCGTCGGACCGTGGCCCGGCACGTGCCCCTCGCGACCCCGGCGGCGAGCACGCCGGAGATCGACGAAACCTGGGCTGTGGTGGTCCGGCTACCGCCCCGGCAACGAGCCGTCGTCGTGCTGCGCTTCTGGCACGACATGACGGTCGACGCGATCGCCGAAACGCTCGGCTGGCCGCCCGGCTCTGTGATGTCGACATTGCACCGCGCACTCAAGCGCCTCGAAGAGGAGATCCGATGAACAACGACCTGCTCGACCCCGAACTCGAACGACGCTTCCGGGAGGCGCTCGCTGAGAAGATGCCATACCTCGAGTCCCCGGAACGCCGAGGACACACGACGTTCACCGATCGCACACCGACCTCGACCGCGGCGCAGCACATCGACGGTGACGTCGTCACCCTGAGGAGAGGCGACCGCCCGGCCGGCACCGCGACCCGACGCCGACGGACAGGCGCCGTTGCCGCATGCCTACTCGCGCTGACCGGCGCAGGCGCCGCAGCGATCGTTGCCTCGGACGCCGACACACACGTCCGCAGCGCCGCTCCCGTCTCGCTGCCCGTCCTGGCAAGCGACCCGGTCATCGATCCCACGAGCGGTCCACTCCTGACATCCGCGCTCTCCGCCGATACGACACCCATGATCATCACCGCAGACCCTGGCTGGAAGCTGACAGGACGGTCCGACGTCGAGGTCCTCCCGGCCGCCGTACCGACCACTGCGTGTGCAGGCTGCGGGGCCGACCGTCTGATCGTTGCTGCCGACGGCCCGCTCTTCAGCGGACCGATGTTCACAGCGTGGACGATCAGCGAGCCCTACGACATCACCAACTTCGACCTTCCAGTCACGATCGGAACGACCGCCGGCAGATACGACGTCTCCTCCGACGCAGCGTCTGCGGGTCACTACAGCCAAGTACGGGTCGTGTGGCCCGTTGGAGACGGACGCACTGCATTCGTCGACGCAACCGGTCTTGATCAAGCGCAGGTCTTCTCGATGGCCTCGTCGCTGACCTTTGACGCTGCTGTGCCGACCATGCCGAACCCGCCCGCCGGCTTCGCGGTCCGCACGACACCCACCCGCGCAGAGACCAAGCAGATCTACCTCAACTTCGTCTACGACAAGAAGACCGTGCCGAGCTACGACGGCAACTCGACCATCGAGCTCATCGCGCTCAGCGGTGGCCTCCAGAGCCTCCTGGACTGGCGAGCCGTGAGTGGCGACCCGTTCCGCAACCCGTGGACACCTGCCATCGCCGGCGGGATCACCGTGGTACTCGACGACTCTCAGGTGCCGTCACAACCACCCGTACTGTCGATCTCAGCCACATGGATCGCCGGCGACTGGGCATACGTCGCGATCGGTCACGTGTTCAACAACACCCAAGAGTTCCTCGACGCGCTCACCCAGTTGCAGCTCACCGACCCGGCCACCTTCGCCGACTCGGCCGCAGGCGTCGATGCGAGCCCACTGGGCACGATCGACCGAGGCATCGACGGTTCCGGCGGCACGCTCAGCAACCCCGAAGCTGGCTGAGGACCACCGGCATCCGACACTTCGCCGGATGCCGGCAGCGGTCCGCTGGCAACGACGCTGACCGCACAGGCAGACACCGATGCCGCTCGCCCGGCCACGCCCATAGGTGCCGGTAGGGGGCGCTCGCGAAAGTCCGCTCGCCGATCACTGAAAGCGGTCGAATGGCCGTCAGTGGGCACTCGTTCATGGCCGCCGGTGGGCTGAATCCGATGTCCGCCTACACGCCCGAGGAGCCGCCGCCGCTGAGATGGGCATCGCCTTGATCGGAGCACACGAGGGCCTCCACGAATCCCGGGGTGGTTCACCGCTGGGTGGATTGAGGGGGACCGCCACGGCTGTCGGCGACGTCTAGCCAGACCGTCGACAACGACTCGCTGAGTTGCGCGTCCATGCCCTCGTCGAACGGCGATAGCGGGCAGATCGACTGCCCGAACCGAGGGTAAGATCTGGTGGTCAACACATGGAGGTTCGACACCTATGCAACGCATATGTGCAGGTCTGTTTACCTGCGGCGTTGCATCGATGCAGAGCGCTCGACTTCGGTTCGATTACCGAAACCCGCTCCACCTCGATCGCCTGCCGCCGCCCCAAAGCTAGGGTGACGCGATGGCACCACGCTTGACCATCTTCGGTCACGGTTCTGATGAACCCGACAATGCGTTGAACAGCCGACGTTCGTTCGAGCGTCTCGCTCACGCCGGGGCACAAGCGTGTGAACTCGATGTTCGGCGTACGGCCGACGACGCACTCATCGTGTACCACGACCCACATCTGCCCGACGGCCGAGCAATTCGTGAGCTGCCATTCGCCGAAATCGGCTACGGCATTCTGCGACTCGAAGAGGCGCTCAACATCTGTGCGGGCATGCTCGTGAACATCGAGATCAAGAACTACTCAATCGATCCAGGGTTCGATGCTGACGAACGAGTGACCGACCGTGTGCTCGACTTGCTGCAGCAGCGAGGCGGCGTCGATCGGGTGATCATCTCGTCGTTCGGTATGGATTGCCTCAATCGTGTTCGCATGATCCGTCCCGACCTACTGACCGCAATGCTGTTGTTCTACCCAGGCGACCCCAACGAACAGTTGGATCCAATCGTGGCCGCAGGCCACCCGCTGGTGCATCCGTACGAACCGCACGTCGATGCATCGTTCATGGCAGCAGCCCATGCCCGCTCGCTCATCGTGAACGCGTGGACCGTTCGAGACGACGACCAACGGTTGCAGCGCCTCATTGATCTCGGCGTCGATGGCATCATCACCGTAAGATCCGAAGCGGTCGAGCGATTACTGAAGGGATAATCGGCGTCGCCGGAACCCAAAGTCAGCGATGACGGGAGAGGTCAACTACCGTCGGGGCCAATGAGCATCGACGAACAGCGCACACCAAAGCCCGCCACCGAAACCACGCGGGCCCGCAATGCCGCCGTGCATTCGCATCTCAACCTCGCCGACCGGGCCGACTTTGAGCGTGCCTCACAGGGACTCCTTGCCCAACTTGAACCGCCAGTGATCAACGGCCCCTTCGGCAATGCGCTGTGGGACATGGGTACGTACGAGTTCCTCAACGAAGATGCGCCAGCCGAGGCCAACCCCAGCTTGTGGCGCCAAGCGCAGATCAACTGCCTGCACGGCCTGTTCGAAGTCACCGACGGCATTTACCAAGTTCGTGGTTACGACATCTCGAACATCACGTTCGTGCGTACCAACACCGGTTGGATCGTGATTGATCCGCTCACCATGGCCGAAACCGCCGCCGCAGCTCGCAGCTTGGTCGACTCTCACTTTGGCGTGCGAC
>CAFBIY010000030.1_pt1 | contig 19133 bp, 20 predicted proteins | sample 7267971 | NCBI WGS metagenome assembly CAFBIY01 (sample SAMEA6814018, study PRJEB35770) | freshwater metagenome | biome: Freshwater; feature: Freshwater reservoir; material: water | place: Czech Republic | collected 2016-04-20 | depth 30m m | reverse complement strand
TGCCGGTTGGTGGATCACGCAGGGCGGCGCAGCGCTCGCACGACTCGCTGGCCGGCGCTGGCGACAACTCCCGCTCGTCGCTGCAGTGCTGCTGGTGCTCTCATCCGTGGCGGCCTTCCTGTTCTTCGGCGCGGAGGCAGTCGCCGGATCGCTGAGCGACGCGTTCTCGCCCTCGGTGTGGGGTGATGTGGCAGGCACTCGAACGGGCGCGCTACTGCTGGGTCGGGTGGGTCTGGCCGTGGCATTGGTGGCATTGGTGGGGGTTCACCGTCGTCTGCCACAGGGCACGCTCGTTCCGGTGGCCTTCGTGATCGGACTCTGCACGCTCTATACGTTCTCTGCAGTCGGTCACCCGAACACGCTGCACCCGGCGCCGGTATGGATCGCGGTCGACCTGTTCCATCTCGCCGCGATCGCGATCTGGTTGGGTGGTCTCATCGCGTTCGCGCTGCTACCTCGCGCCGCGCTGGCCGACGATGCTGGTGCGCAACTGGCGAAGCGTTTCTCTCGTTGGGCGCTGATCGCTGTGCCGGTAGTGGTGGCCACTGGCGGCGCGCTGACCTGGAAGTTGAACCGCGGCCTGGACGGCATCACCGACACCGACTGGGGTCGCGAGGTGCTCATCAAGGTCGCACTCGTCGCCGTGCTATTGGCAATTGCCGGCCGCTCACGATTCCTGCTGCGTCGCCGTTCGGCTGCATCGATGCGCTACACGGTGTGGGGTGAGGCACTCATCGGGTTGGTGATCGTCGGCGTCGCTGCCAGCATCGTCTCGCTCCCGCCCGAGCAACCGATACGGGCGCAGTCGTACGCCGAGGAATTGGCCGCGACAAACGGTCTCATCGCGCTCGTCTCGCTCGGCCCGGGGCACGTCGGCTCGAACGAGATTCACATCAACCTCACCCCGCCCGGTGGTTCGCTCGCACCGGTGGCGGGCATGACTGCTCGTGTGGCCTTGCCCGACGGGGGTATTCCGGAATCGCCGGTCACGCTGAAGCAGGAAGGGCCGAACCACTACAGCGGGGCGGTTACCTTCCCGCGCTCGGGCGCCTGGCGACTCGAACTGATCGTGCAGGTGACCCCCAGTGAGACGCAGTCGTTGAAGGCTGTGGTGCCCATTCCGTAGCGGGGTCTTAGGGCAGGGTTAACCAGAGCACGGTGCGCTCGTACCCCTCGTCGATCATGCCGACCGACTTCCCCACGTCGAACGTCGTGAGTGCGCTGGCCAGCGCCGGAATCTCGATCACCCGTAGACCGACTGGTGGCCTGAACAGTACGGAACGTCCGTGTGCCTCCACGCCCAGTGAGCTGGCGCGAAACAGGATGTCGAGCGCATGCTTCGGGGCCGGCCCGGCGGCCAAGGCCGGTACGCACAACACCAGCGCAGTCGCAGCACCCAGCTGCAGTGTGAGGTCGAGCGGCACGTCGGCCACGACTCCACCGTCGACGTAGGTGCGGCCGTCGATCTGTACCGGCGGGAACACACCGGGGAATGCGCTGCTGGCCAACACTGCGCGCGCAGCATCGCCGGTACTCAGTGCGACTCCCTCTCCGTTGGAGAGATCGGTGGCGATCACCGCAACGCGGGTGGGGGCGTGTTCGAGCAGACGCTCGCCGAGATGGCGACGCATGAATCGGTGACCATGCATGCTGTCGAGGAATGACGGGCGGCGCCCCATCAATCCCATTGCCAGGCGGCCGAGTTCCAGCCGCATCAGGTCGCGCCGTTTGATCGACCGCCACATCCGCTCAAGGCGGTGCACACCCTCGATTCCGCCGTTCCATGCGAACAGCGTGGCGTTCACGGATCCGGCCGACACTCCCACCAGGAGGTCGGGGATGATGCCGTGTTCGGTGAGCGCCTTGAGCACACCAACCTGGTACGCACCGAGTGCACCGCCTCCCGGCAGCACGAAGGCCAAGGGCCTCGGTAGCTCGGCAATGTCCTCCGGCGTCACCCCGTGAGTGTTGCACTTGCACCGAGCTAGTGCCGACCATCGTCACCGGGCAACTGCCGCGCCAGCATCGGCAGCGTTCATCAGGGTGCTCACCATTCGATCGACATGGTCGGCCATGCCGCCGTCGATGCCACCAGGTAGGTGTGCGAGCCACGTATCGAGATCATCGCGAAACTGCAGACCGGGATGCCGGACTCCGGGCTGCGGCGTCGGCGGCGGCGGGAAACCTGCTGGGAGCGCGCCGTTCGCGATCCATTGTTGGTGCACTGCCGCGGCGACGGACGCAGCTGCGGTGGTGAGCGTCGCTTCCTTGGCGAACTCGGCATCGTGGCGAGCCAGGTCGGTGCCGCGGGGATGAAGGCTGCCGAGCACGCCGACGCCGACGCCGACCACCAGTGAGACCGCCAAGCCGCCCGGGATCAACCCCCCGGCCAAACCAGCCAAGCCGATGAGCATCGACCAGCCAGCTGCCGCGCGTCGAGCGTCCGTCAGCCTCCGGTCGACGATCACCTGTTGCAGCATCCCGAGATAGGCGCCGAACTCCTCCAGCGCGGTGGACCCGGCGGCGTGCGCGAGGAGACCCTGGCGAACAGTGTCGATCTGCTGCACCAGCCGGTCGAGGGTCGCGTCCTCCTGCGCCAGGAGCGCCACCAGTTGACGTTGGTGATCTGGGGTCAGCTGCCAGTCGTGGTTCAACGGCCCCAGCTGCCATGTCCAGGGGGCGACCGCGTCGGCGAGGAACAGCGCCCACTGTTCGTCGTCCACGACCGTGCCCACGCATCGGTCGTCGCCAGCGCGGAACCAGTCGAGTAACGGCACCAGTAGTCGTCCGGCCGTGGCCACGCTGACGTGTGCCGGGTCGGTGGCGGTCAGCACGATGCGGTGCGCCAGCTGTGGCTGAGTCGTCGCCGCGAACAGGGTTCGCGGGTGGGTGCCCGCCAATGCGACATAGCGCAGCGCTGCTCGGCGATCGACGGCGATCAAGGGAAACAAGATGTCGGCAGGGTTGGGCTGCGACCGCTCGGCGAACTGGCTGGCGGTGCCGATACTGGCCTCGGTCCACGGTTCATCGCACCAGCGCAGTATGAGCGCGTCGGCCACCTCCGCGAGGGCCAACGGGTCGAGCTGCAGGTGTTGCACCATCAGCGCGGCGGTGTACGGCTGCAACGTGGCGAGTTGCCCGAGGTCGTCGTCCAGCTCGCCTGCCAGCCGTGCGAAGAGTGCGTCGAGTCGCGAGACCGACGAGGCATCAGCCGCGCTGGCACGCCATGCTCGTTCGCCAGCGAGCGCATCGGCCACGCGCGTCCAGCCGCGGAAGTTGGCGCGGAATGCGGCGCGCAGCGCAGGATCGCGATCGATCAGCCGCAGTTCTGCGGTGAGCATGGTCCATTGTTGGGGGTCGTTGCACAGTTCGTCGAGGTTCACCGTGTCGAGCATCTGACCCAGGCTGCGTGCACCCGCCGAGTCGAGGCGCAGCACCGTTGTATCCATCAGGTCGGTGCCGTCGTTGCGCAGCGCCAGCGGATCGGTGGTCAGCAGCAGCCGGATCAACGGCAGCCATTGGCGGTCGATCCCGTGCAGCGCACTTCGAGCCACGTGCACGGTGTCGGCCGCAGCAGGGTCGGCACTCTCGATGCGTTGCAGCTCGGCCACCGCAGCGGTCATGCGGCGAGCGAGTGCCTGCAAACGCTGTGGGTCGTATGCCAGGTCGGTCACGGGGCGACCACTCCGTTGAGTTCCAACCGTCGGGCCACCGCTAGTAAGCGCTCGGCCTCGCAGCTCAGCAACCGTGCATGGGTCGCGAGGTCGTTCTGGCACGCGAGGGCGGCCGGCCCTACCCACGTCTCGTCGCCGGCGAACCGATGCAGTGTCAAAGCACTCAGCGCTTGAAGGCGGCGCGCCAGCCGACGCAGTTCGGTCGCTCGCAGCACAGCGAGAGGAGCGACGGGAACAAGCGGCATACGCCCTCACTGGGTACGGCGAGGTGACCCACCCGGCAGTGTTATGCGAGCGAGCGGACGATGAGGTGATGGGGCAGTTGCGTGTTCTGGTCGATGAACCCGTCGCCCTCCACGCTGAACCCGTGGCGCAGGTAGAACTCCAGTGCCGCATCGCGGGCACGGGCCCACACCAGTGTGGTGCCGCCCTGCGCCATTCGCTGGCAGCCACCCTCCAGCAGCGTGCCGCCGTGCCCGAGCCCCTGTGCGGCCCGTGACGTCGCCATACCGCGCAGCTGCACTGCCGGTTGGCCAAGGTGTGGGCGTGGCACCCAAGTACTGACTGCCACCAACCCGTCGCCGACGCGCAAGCCGAGATGGCGGGCGCCTGGCCATGTGTCCTCTGGGAACGCAACGTCCTTGGTGACGGTGTCGAAACGAAGTACCGACAGCCGCAGAGGGTGTGTCTGTTCGGCCGTCAGTTCGACGATCGCGATGGCGCTCATCAACGGACAGGATGCTGGACGGCACCCGGGAAACCGATGCGGACAGGCGTCGACGTCATGTGTTCAGCTTGCCAGCATGATCGTGCGATCGGCGATCGTGGCTGCCTCGTCGCGATCATGGGTGACGAGCAGTGCGCTGGTACCGGTGGACCGCAGTAGCGCGGCGAGGTCGGTGGCCAACCGGTCGTGGAGGTCGCGATCCAGGCCGGTCAGCGGTTCGTCGAGCAGCAGCACCCGTGGGCGCGGCGCCAGCGAGCGGGCCAAGGCAACGCGCTTGGCTTCGCCACCGCTGAGTCCTCCTACTGCGCGGTCATCGAACCCTGACAACCCGACCAGGGCCAACAGTTCCTGCACTCGCCGATGGAGTTCTGGGTGAGGTGTGCGTCGCATACGCAGACCGAAGCCGACGTTGCCCGCGACGGTGAGGTGGGGGAACAGTTGCTCGTCCTGGAAGACCAGCCCGATGTTGCGTCGGTGTGATGCCCATCGGGTGATGTCGACGCCGTCGAGGGACACCGTTCCTGCATCAGCCACGAGCAGGCCGGCGATGACACGCAGCAGCGTGCTCTTGCCGACACCTGACGGGCCGAGCAGCGCCACCACTTCACCGTCGGCGACGGTGATCGAGACGCGGTCGAGGACGTTGCGTTCGTCGAAGCGGACGGTGATGTCATGCGCCTCGAGCATCGAGCACGCTCCCTTCGCCGAACACTCGGCGCTCGGCGATGACGATGATGAGTGCGGTCGCCACGAGCAACATCGTCGCCAACGCGAAGCCCTGCGCACGAGGCGTCTCGCCTGCGCGGGTGAGCAACCGGGCGATCGCGATCGGCAATGTCTCGCGTCCCGAGCGGGTGAGGAACGTCGTGGCGCCGAACTCGCCCAACGAGATCGCCGCCGCCAAGCCCACGGCGCCCACCAATGGTGCGCTGATGCGGCGTACATCGACTGCCCACCACGCTCGCCATGGAGAGGCTCCCAGCACGGCGGCTGCGTTCCGTTGTTCGGCCGGGATCGCCCGCAGCACTGGTACCAGGGCGCGCACCACGAACGGTGTGGCGACGAGTGCATGACCGACTGGGATCAGCCACCATTTCGCTCGCCAGTCGATCGGCGCGGTGTCGAACGCGATGAGGATGCCGAGACCGATGGTGACGGCGGAGGTGCCCAACGGCAGCATCAGACCCACGTCCAGTAAGCGACCGTGACGGCGTGCCGATCCGATCGCCAGTGCTGCTAGCGCACCGATGACCACGCTCAACAGTGCCGCCAGTGCAGCGAAGCGCAGTGAGACGAACAGCGAAGCGAGCGGGTCGACGCCCAGGCTCACTCCCGGGCGAACCTCGGTGTGTCCGAGCGTGCGCCACGCGGCCATCGACCATCGACCTCCGAGCCGGAACGAACGACTGACCATCACCACCAACGGTGTGGCCATCACGATCGTGGCGACTGCGGCAACCGTTCCGACGAGCCGTCGCTGCTCGCGGCTGCGCGCTCGGCGCAGTGATCGCGCTCCGGGCAGTTGCACCGCGGTCCGCCGCTGGAATCTGCTGGACCACCACACCACCGCACCGAGGACGAGGAGCTGCAGCACGGAGAGCACCGCAGCGCCATCGACGTCGCCCAACTGCGTGGCCCGGCGAGCGATCTCCACCTCCAGCGTGGCATGGGCTGGACCGCCCAGCAGCCGGACGGTGCCGAACGAGGTGAACGTGAACAGGAACACGACGGTCGCCGAGGCCCACAGGCCGGGGCGCAGCAAGGGCAGCACCACGTGGCGCAGCAGGTGCCACGGTGATGCGCCGAGTGTGCGCGCTGCGGCGGTGATCCCTTCAGGCACCACTGCCCACATCGAACCCAGCAGTCGCACGACGACCGCGATGTTGAAGAACACATGTGCTGCCACGACGGCGCGTGCAGTTCCGTGCCAGTTGGCGGGCAGCAGGGCGACAAAGGCTGCGCCGACCACGACGGTGGGCAGCATGAACGGCACGGTCACCGCGGCAAGGACCGCGCGCCGCCCGGTGAAGCGGTAGCGGGCGAGCACGTAGGCGGGTGCAAACCCGACGACCAGCGTGAGCACCGTACTGACGACGGCTTGCCAGACGGTGAACCACAGCACGCCCGCCAGCCCGGGGGCGCGCAGCACGTCGGTGACCGAACCGGGGCGCAGCACACGTGTCAGCAACGTGCCGACCGGGTACGCGAAGAACAGTGCCAACCCGCCGGCGGGCAGCGCCGCCAGGGCGGGCACTGCCCAGCGCGGCAGTCGGTTCAGCGCAGCACGATCCCGTTCCACTCGTCCTGCCATTGTTCGCGGTGGGCCGCGATGTCCGCGGGTTCCAGCGTGTACGGATCGGTCGGCACTACGGCGAACTGCTGAAACACGTCGGGTAACGCCACGGCCGTGTTGGCCGGGTACACGAACAACGTGAGCGGTAGTTCCTGTTGGAATGTGGGAGTGGTGAGGAACTGGACCAGTCGCCGGGCCGCCTCGGGGTGCTTGGTGCCGCGTAGGACGCCTGCGTATTCGATCTGTCGGAAGCACGTCCCAGCGGCGACGCCGGTGGGTGCGTCAGTGCGCGGCGGGTCGGCAAACACGACCTCTGCCGGCGGGCTGCTGCCATAGCTGACCACCAGCGGCTTGTTCCCGGTGCTGCCAGCAGAACCACTGAAGCGCTCGTAGTAGGCGCTGTCCCAACTCTCGGTGACCTCAACTCCGTTTGCTTTCAGCGACTTCCAATACGTCTGCCATCCACCTTCGCCGGACGCGGCAATCGTGGCCAACAAGAACGCAAGACCGGGTGAGGAGGACGCTGGGTTCTGCACCACGAGTAGGTCCTTGTACTCGGGTTCGATCAGGTCGTCGAGCGTGACCGGCGGGGTGAGCTGGTGCTGCTGGAACCAGGCGATGTCGTAGTTCACACAGACGTCGCCGAAGTCCACCACTGTGGGGGCATCGGCGAAGATCTTGCCGTCGGTGGCCGCGGACAGCAGCGTGTTGTCCACGCCCCACATGACGTCACCTTCCGGGTTCCCGGCGGTGAGTTCAGCCTTGGTGACCATCGTTCCGGCATCGCCGGCAGTGACGATGTTCACCGTGATGTCGGTCTGCGCGGTGAACGTGGCGAGCGCTGTGTTGAGCGCAGTGTCCTTCGTGGGGAACGAGTCGTAGGCCACGAGCGTGATGGTGACGGGGCCATCGGTGACGGTGGCCGCCGGCGCATTGTCGCCGCAGGCGGCAAGCAGGACGCCGATGACGGCAAAGGAGGTGAGCAGGATCGCTGGGCGGCCCATCGGCTGGCTCATGGGATGACTACCGTGAGGACTCCGTCAGCGACCCGCACGACGGTGTCGCCATCAGAGACATTGCTGAGACCGCGAGCCTCGGTGCCGGTGAGGGTGGCGTCGGCCAGCGGCCAGGTGGCGCCCGTAAGAGTGACACCGGTGCAGACGCCGTGCAATGCGAGGAGCGAGAACGTCTGGCCACCGTCGAGCGGCAGCGCGAGCGACCGGCCGCTGTGCACCACTCTGACCTCCGACGAGCCGACCACGGCGGACACCGAACTGAAGCGGGCGAGCGACGGGTGCCCCAACGACAGCAGGGTTCCCAGTAGGTGATCGAGCCGGTCATCGCTGAGCGGATCGAGGCCTCCGAGCAGCAACAAGTACTGGGCGTCGGTGAGCGCGACCGCTGCGGCCAGCGCCAACTCGGTATCGGTCTCATCCTTGGCCTCGGGGTGCGTGTCGATCAGTAACTCGTGGGCGTAGGCCCACATCCGCCCCGACGCGCTGATGCTGTCGAGATCGCCGACGAGTGCATCGGGCCGCAACCCGGCCGACACTGCATGATCCAGTCCGCTGTCCGCAGCGATGATGCGCACGTCGGTGTTGACTGCCTCCAGCGCCGCGAGTGCGCGGGCGTGCAGCGGACCGCCACCGATGATGACGACAGCGGTCAGTGGCGCATCGCGAGGTGTCTCTGCCATCGAATTCATCGGCTCCCTCCGCTGGCATTACCCAGATCAGGTTCTCGGGTCGGTGGCGGCGGCCACCCTCTCAGCCCACGTTCCTGTGAGCTCCCCGTTCGGTTGTCTGAAAGTGTAGCGGTCAGTCGCGGTCGCGCTGGGTCTGGATCGTCACCAGCACGAGGCCCAGCACCACCATGGCCATCCCCACGAGTTGGATGGGTCGCACGCTGCTGCTGAGGAACCACACCGACCACAGCACCGACAGCCCGGGCTGGGAGACCTGCAGCATGCTGATGACACCGATCGGCACCAAGCGCTGTGCGAACACCATCAACCCGTGCGCAATGGTGCCGGTGAGTGCGGCCAGCAGCGTGATGAACACGACCGATCGCCAGGTGATCGCAGTGAGATCGTGGCGTACGAAGACGAGACCCACCACCAGGGTGACCAGCGTGGCGACCGGTGTGATCGAGGCCATTACCGTCGCCACGGATCGGCCCTGGCGCAGTGTGCGACTGGTGAGCAGATAGGTGGTCCACATCACGAGCGCGCACGCGATCCAGGCCACCCCGCGCCATGAGAACTCGCCGTTGGACGGAGCGTTGAACAACACCACCGCCAGCCCGGCCAACGAGACCAACCCGAACGAGAACGAGGCCAGCCGCACCTTCTCATGGAACAGCACTGCAGCGAGCGGAACGACGAACAGTGGGGTGAGCGCACCGGTGAACTCGGCCGAGGCGATCGTGGTCTTGGTGACGCCGGTGAAGAACAGGACGAGGTTCAACCCGAACGCCAGACCCGGCAGGAGTGCCGGTCGGATATCTGCCCACGTCAGCCAGCGTTTCTCGCTGACGCGGAGGATGGCGCTCCAGATCACCGAGCACAGCAGCATGCGCCAGAAGGCGATCGCCACCGACGGCGTGTGCGCCAACTTCACCAACGTGGAGCCGAGGCTGAACAACAGGATCACGATGCCCAGCGCCGCCAGACCCAGGGGCCGTCCTTCGAGGCGCCGTCGGGTCGTCGGGACGAGCACTGCTTTTTCGGCGCTCACTCCTGGGGCTGTCGGCGAATGTCGGGCTCGATGTAGATGGTTCGTGCAATGGGCACGGCGGCCCGCAACTGCTGCTCGGCATCGTCGATCGCCTGGGCCAACTGCGCCACAGTCAGCGAGTGGTCGAACTCCAACTTCGCGGCGACCAGCAACTGGTCAGGGCCGAGGTGCATCGTGCGCAGGTGAATGATGCCCAGCACCCGTGGCGTCGTGGACAGCGCGACCTTGACGGCCACGAGGTCCTCGTCGCTGGCTGATTCGCCGATCAAGAGCCCCTTCATCTCCACTGCCAGCACGATGGCGATGCCGACGAGCAGCGCACCGATGGCGATGGAACCCACGGCATCCCATCGCGGGTTACCGGTGACCTCGGACATCGTGAGGCCGAACAGTGCGAACACCAGACCCGTCTCGGCGCCGACGTCTTCCAGCAGCACCACGGGCAGTTCCGGGGCCTTCGCGGTGCGGATGAAGTTCCACCACGTGCGGCCGTTGCGCACGTGGTTGGCTTCCTTCACGGCGGTGCGCAGCGAGTACGACTCGAGCAGGATCGCGATGCCGAGGATGACGAACGCAATGGTGGCGCTCTCCACCTCGTGTGGGTGTTGCACCTTGCTGATTCCCTCGTAGAGGGCGAACAGTCCGCCCATGCTGAACAGCACGAGGGCGACGATGAATGACCAGAAGTAGCGCTCAGGTCCGTAGCCGAATGGGTGGGCGCTGTCGGCCGGTCGCTTGCCGCGCTTGGAGCCGAACATCAGCAGGCCCTGGTTGCCGGTATCGGCGACGCTATGGCCGGCTTCTGCGAGGAGACCCGCAGAACCGGTGAGGAGGAACCCAACGAACTTGGCCACCGAGATACCCAGGTTGGCGAAGAACGCAGCGATGATGGCCTTGCGGCTTCCGTCTTGCACGGGCGCCAGGTTACCGAGTGGCAACGATCTGGAGCCCGTGCGCCAGAATGGCACCATGAGTGAGTCGACACCATTGCACGGGCGCGTCGCCCTCGTCACCGGCGGCAGCCGCGGCATCGGCCGCAGTATCAGTGAGGTGCTGGCTGCGGCCGGTGCCACCGTCGCCGTCAACTACGTACGCGACGCCCAGGCCGCCGCCGACACCGTCGCCGCGATCACGTCTGCGGGCGGCGCAGCGGCGGCATACCAGGCAGGGGTCGAGTCGGTCGACGACTGCACCCGCATGGTGCAGCAGGTGATCGACGACTTCGGCGGAATCGACATCCTCGTGTGCAACGCAGGTATCGCCTCGCGTGGGCGGTTCGTGGCCGACACCGACCCCGACGAAGTGGCTCGGGTGGTGGCCATGCATGCAATCGGTCCGCACCATCTCAGCCGGTTGGCCTTGCCGTCCATGCGCACACGTGGACGTGGCGACATCGTGATGATCTCGTCGATCGCCACCACCAACCTCGATGCCGGTGGCGCGCCCTACAGCATGGGTAAGGCGGCGATGGAGGCGTTGGCAATGACACTCGCCAAGGAAGAGCGCGGGCATGGCATCCACGTGAACGTGGTCGCCCCGGGCATCGTCGAGACCGATATGGGTGTGCGCCTGGCGCGTGCGCAGACCGGTAACCGGGAACTACAAGATCTCCGTTCACTCGACGCCACCTCACCGTTCGGTCGGGCGTGTCAGCCCGCCGACGTGTCCAGCGTCGTGCTGTTCCTCTGCAGCAGCGCTGCCAGCTACCTCACCGGCCAGCGGATCGTGGTCGACGGCGGCGGCCGGGGCTGAACCCCGGCCGCACCGGCACTTACTTCGGGGTGACGATGTCTTCCTTGCGCGGCAACTCGACGAACGTGCGCCCGGGCGTGAGAAGGAACGTGCTGCCATCGTCGGCGGTGAGCGTGTACACGTCGTGGTTGTCCGCGCGGCTCCAGGTTCCGTGCACCATGTTCCCGCCGGTGAACAGGAAGGCCTCGCCGCTGCCGACGCTCTGCGCTGCGGGACTACCCACGCTGAACTTGTAGACCATCTTCAGGATCAACACGTTCTCGGTGGTGACTCGGTCGCCGTTGCGCTCCGTGTCGGCCTTCTTGTTCTGTGTGCGCTCGTACTGCTTGGTGCTGTCGTTCCAGGTCCAGCCGATCTTGTACGAATCGATCGTCATGTCGACACCGGTGGCGGCCGAGCCGGCCAGGGCGGCACCGGTGGTGCGGTACTGGAATTGCTGCGGCGGTGTCTTGCCGCCCTCGGGCATCTTCTCCCACGCCTTGGCGATGTCGAAGTACAGGTTGTAGGGCGCCTTGGTGAAGTCGACGCGCATGCACGCCTTGTTGCAATACGTCTGACTCATGTTGACGAGTTCGCTGTCCGCGACGTCCTTGGTGACGAATGCGTTGCCGCCGGCCCACGCGAGCACCGGATGGTTGAGGTTGGTCAGCAGGTCGACGTCCTGGCGGCGACCCGAGCGGATCGGTCCGACGAGATCCTTGGGCGCCTGGCTCTGGTACACGATCGCGAAGCGCGAAATGTGGTCGTTGATCAGTTCCTCGTAGACGATGTCGGCCGCGTTCAGACCGGTCTGCGGGTAGCTGTCGTAGTTCCCCACCTTGGCGATCATTGCTGGGCGAGCGGCTGCTGCCTCGTCGCTCACCGGGAGGCCCGTGAGCGGATACGTGGCAACCTGCGTTGCGGCGGTGGTGGGAGCGTCGGTCACCGCCGGCGGAGTGGTGCTGGCGACCGTGGCGGGCAAGGTGGAGAGCGGCAACGTCTCGGCGGTGGACTTCGAGGAACTGTCGCTGCTACAGGCTGCGAGGGCAGTGGCGGCAACGAGCACGATGCCGAGGCTCAGCCGGGCGCGTAGTGATGAGGGGGAACGCATTGCGAAAGTCTGGCACCCCGGCCGGTCGTAGTGGTGTCGCTCGCCACGGGTCACAATGCCGTGAAGTGTGCCTAACGCGGTCGTCGGATTCGGACGCTAAGGTGCTGACGTGAGTCCACTCGCCGCCACCGCTGTCCACTCGATCATCACGATCACCCCCACCGCACTGGGAGAACTCGCGGCGCTTCGCGACACCGAGCCCGACGCCGACCGGCTGGGCCTACGGCTCGAGATCATCAGTAAGCCCGGCGAGGACTTCCTGTACGACCTCAGCTTCGACGTCGTCACGACGGCTGCGTTCACCGATGAGGTGCGTACTCACGTGGCCGATGGCATCTCGTTGAAGGTCATCATTCCGGCCACCAGCGCTGAGTTACTCGAGGGTGCCACACTCGACCACACCTCGTCGGCTGGCCTCGTCATCCGTAACCCCAACAAGCCGCAGGCGCCGGCCGTCGAAGGGTTGATCCACGACGACGCCCTCAGCGCCGAGGTCGAAACGATCATCACCGCCGAGGTCAATCCTTCGCTCGCAGCACACGGCGGCTTCGTCACGTTTGTCGGCCACGACAACGAAGGCACTGTCTATCTCACGATGGGCGGCGGCTGCCACGGGTGCTCGATGAGCAAGGCCACCATGCTCGATGGTGTGCAGACGATGCTCGTCGAGCAGATTGCAGGCGTCGACCGCGTCCGCGACCTCACCGACCACACGTCTGGCGAGAACCCCTACTTCCAATAGCGTGCCGAGCGCTGACTGGTCAGTCGTCGTTCAGCCGTCGAACCAGATGCTGCGCACGACCGATCCGGTCTCGAACCAGTACCAGCCGCTGCCGAGATCGCGCAGGGCTTGCAGACGCGATGTCTGCTCGATCGCGCCGTCGGGGCTATAGACGAGGCCTTGGCCCGTTTCACTGCTGATGCCTCCGTCGAGATACAGGCGGGTCTGGCCGTTCACCTCGCGAACATGTGCGTCCGGCCAACACATCCAACCCGTCGCGTGTGCTCCGAATGGGGTGCCCTGCTCAACGGCGGCGGTGAGCTTCGACTGGCAGTACGCCCACCGAACGTGGAACGGTCCGCCTGCGGTGTGGAAGATGCCGATCGCGAGGCATACCGTCAACCAGTACGGAAACCAGCGGATCGGCCGTCCGATGGAACGTCCGTGTTCGGCGAAGGACCACCCGACCCAGCATCCGGCCGCAGTGATCGCTGCTGAAAGTGTGTTCCATTGATCGTCCGGTCCGGCGGACTGCCAGGCATTGATTGCCAATGCGAGAGGGAACACGGCGAAGAGCGCGAGCAGGACGCGTGGCCGCCGCTCGATGCGGTCGGAGTCCTCCGTGACGTCGCTCTCGAAGCGGATGATCAGCCGACGGGCAAGCGTGCCGGTGGGGGCGTCAAGACGCACGAGCAGGGCGACAGCCGCGAGCAGCAACACCGTGGGAACCAGGGCAAGTTGCAAGAGGAAGGCGGTGATCGCAGCCGTCGTGGCCCCCATCGCGAGGGAGAACCACCACGAGGCGCGGGTCGGGAGTTCGTGAGTCACGCGCCGAGCGTACTCAGACGAAGTTGTCGATGGCCGCGACCAGAAGCGCCAGATCGGGGCCGTGGGTAGCGACGTGTCCGCTGTTGGGCAGCAGCAGCCGTGTTACGGGTCCGCCCAGCCCGCCAGCGATGGTGCCGGCGCTGTACGGGTCGACCACCTCGTCGAACGCGCTCGTCACCAAGAGCACCGGGAGCGTGACACCTGCCAAGCCCGTGGCCAGTACGCCATCGGTCATCGTCAACAGTGCGGTGATCGGGAAGCGGGTGTAACCCTCCTCGCCGTCACCCAGCGGTGGCCCATCGATCCACTCGATGCCGCGCGACTGTTGCCACTCCAGACCGTCGACGGCGTCGGGGTCGGGGGCCGGGCAGTTGATCGCCACCACCTTGCGTAGCGTCGCGTGGCGACGTTGACGCACCGCCACGGCGAGGGCGATCGCGCCGCCCATCGACTGGCCGACCACGAGGTCTGCACCCGTTTCGCTGACCGCTAGGTCGGCGGCGTCCACCCAGTCGGTCCAGGTCACGCCGAGTAGATCCGCAGCCACGGTTCCGTGACCAGGCAGCGTCGGCGTGTGCACGGTGTGACCGAGTGCGGTCAGCGCATCGGCCAAGGGCTGCATCGTCCGGCCGGTACCGCCCAGGCCGTGCAGGCACAGGATGGTGGTCATCGGTCAGCTGCCGGGTGCGGTAGCGAGCGCGCGGTGCAGGTCGGCCAGCACGTCGGACGGGTCTTCGAGGCCCACCGAGAGGCGCAGCAGCCCGGGGGTGACGCCCTGCTCGGCAGATTCCTCATCGGTGAGGCTGGCATGTGTGGTGGACCGCGGGTGGCACACCAGCGTCTCGGGCCCTCCGAGCGATGTGGCCACGCGGACGAGTTGGACGGTCGACAGCAGGTGCTCGACCGCGGCGCGTCCGCCGGCAAGGTCGATCGCCAGCACGGTGCCGAAGTGGCTCATCTGGCGTGCGGCCAGCGCGTGCTGTGGGTGCGACTCAAGGCCCGGGTAGTGGACGGCATGCACTGCCGGGTGCTGTTGTAGCGCCCGCGCGAGTTCCAGTGCGCTCGCCGACTGGTGCTTCGTGCGCACCGCAAGCGTGCGGACACCCCGTAAGGCGTTCAACGCGTCGAATGGTGAAGCGGTGGCACCGTGGAGCACCGAGTACGCCCAGATCGAGTCGAGGAGGTCGCGCTCGCCGCTGACGACGCCGAGCGTCGCGTCGTTGTGACCGGCGATTCCCTTGGTGGCCGAATGCAGCGAGAGGTGCACGCCGTGGGCGAGCGGCTGCTGCCCGAGTGGGGTGGCGAACGTGGAGTCAACGAGCGTGATCGGGCCGCGCAGGCCACCGAACTCGTCGAGGTCGACGAGCTCCAGCAACGGGTTCGACGGGGTTTCGGCGATGGCAAGCATCGTGCGACCGGGCTTCAAGGCGGCAGCGAATGCGCCGGGTTCAGTGCCATCGACGAACGTGACCTCGATGCCGAAGCGTGCACACGGCCCCTGCAGGAATGCCAGCGTGGCCGAGTAGAGCTGACGTTGGGCGACGATGTGATCGCCAGCGCCACACAGGGCGAGTACCACAGTGCTGATCGCGCCCATGCCGCTGGCGAAGGCGAGGGCGCTTTCGGCGCCCTCAAGTTGCGCGACGGCATCCTCGAACGACGCCACGGTGGGGTTCGCGTAACGGCCGTAGAACTCTCCCGAACGGATTCCCGTCGCGCGCTTGCGGGCATCGGCCATGTCAGCCGACTGCCACACGCTGCTCGCCCACAAGGCGGGCGCAAGCGAACGGCCGCTGTGCCCGCGCCCGGCGGTGATCGCCCGGGTGGCGGGCTGCTGGGTCGGTTGCGGGGGTGTCGGCTCCGGCATCCTGACAAGGCTACGCGGTCGTTCTACGCTGCGCCTCATGACATACGACTTGGGAGCGTCCTATCGGTCGGCGCGCGAGCGCGTCGGTGCACTGGTGACCGAGCACGCTGCAGCGCTCGATCGGGCGGTGCCGGCGACGCCCGAATGGACCGTGCACGACGTACTCGCTCACGTGGTCGGCATCGCTGTCGACGCAGCCAACGGCAATATGGAGGGCGCTCCCGGCGATGCATGGACGGCGGCGCAGGTGGCCCGCGGCAAGGGACAATCGGCGCACGCACTGTTGGCGGACTGGAGTGAGCACGGCCCGAGGCTGGAGAACCTGCTGTCCGGGCCGCAGGGCCGAATGGCGGCGGCGGCGGTGATGGACGTGCACTGCCACGAGGCCGACCTTCGCCACGCGCTGGGTCTGGCCGGCGATCTGCCGAGCGACTTCCTCACCTGGGCAGCCGAGTCGATGCGCGCCCGGCTGGACGAGCAGACGAGGGACGCCGGGCTACCACCGGTGGTGATCGAGATCGACAACTTCGAGTGGTTACGCGCCCGCCTCGGTCGACGCACAGAGGCCGAGGTGCGTGGTTACCGCTGGACCACTGACGGAGCGCCGATCGACCCATCGGAGTATCTCCACCTGTTCTTCATTTTCGGACGCGCCGCTGGGTCGCTGGGTGAGGTCGCACGCTCATGATCGGCAAACTCGGTGAAGTGGTGATCGACTGTCACGACCCGGTCCGTTTGTCCGAGTTCTGGCAGCGCATGCTGGGCGGCTACGTCGTGCGGCAGAGCCACGATTGGGTGGCGCTCGAACCGCCCACCGGCATCACCATCTCATTCCAGTTGGTGGCCGAGTCGAAGAGCGTGAAGAACCGGGTTCACCTCGATGTCGACGTCGGCGATCTGGTGGAGGCCACCAGGGCCGCCGAGGCCGCCGGAGCGGTCCCACTCGGTGAGGTGATGTACGACGAGCTCGGCGGGTTCCAGGTGATGTCCGATCCGGAGGGCAATGAGTTCTGCCTGGTCACCGGACTCACGGCGATCACTGCCTGACCACACCGGCGTGTCGGGGCTTCCGCTGGCTAACGTCGGGTGCATGAGTCAGCCGATCCGACGTATCGCCCTCTCCACCGGTGGTGGCGACGCTCCCGGCCTCAACGCGGTGATCCGTGCGGCGACGCTTGCCGCAGTGAACCGCGGCTGGGAAGTACTCGGTATCCGCGACGGGTTCAACGGCCTGATGAACCCCGAGGAATACCCGCAGGGTGGCGTCGTACGCCTCGGTCGTGAAGAGGTGCGCGGCATCGTCCATCTCGGCGGCACCATCCTCGGCACCACCAACAAAGGCAACCCGACGGCCTACCCGGTGCGGCAGCCCGACGGGTCGTGGATCGAAATTGATCGCACGCCCGAACTGCTCGGGATGTTCCGCGCTCACTCCATCGACGCGCTGATCACCATCGGCGGCGATGGGTCGCTCACCATCGGCGATCACTTACAGCGCGCCGGTATGCGCGTGATCGGTGTGCCGAAGACGATCGACAACGATCTCGAGCGCACCGAAGCCACCTTCGGTTTCGACACGGCGGTCGAGTTTGCGTCCGAGTGCATCGACCGATTGTTCTCGACGGCCACATCGCACGGTCGCGTGATCGTCGTCGAGGTGATGGGTCGTCACGCCGGTTGGATCGCGTTGCATGCGGGTGTCGCTTGTGGAGCGCATGCGATCCTGATCCCCGAGATCCCCTACGTGCTCGAACACGTTGCCGAAACCATCCGCGAGCGTGAAGAACGCGGCGCCAAGTTCTCGATCGTCGTCGTGGCCGAGGGCGCTGCGCCCGTCGGCGGCTCGGCGTCGCTGCTGTCCCCCGAGGTCGGCCATGCCGAGCGGCTGGGTGGGGTCGGCGAGAAGGTGGCCGGGCAACTTCAGCAACTCACCGGTAAGGAGGCCCGCACCGTGGTGTTGGGTCACCTGTTGCGTGGCGGCACCCCGACCGCGTTCGACCGTTTGCTAGGTCTGCGGTTTGGTGCCGCTGCGGTGCGGGCACTCGAAGCGGGTATGGACGGCGTGATGGTGGCGCTCAACGCCAACGACATGACCTATGTGCCGTTGGCGACGGTGTCGCAGCGCCAGCGGACGGTGCCGCTCGGCTGCGACACGATGCTCACTGCCCGCGACATGGCCATCAGCTTCGGCGACGGCATGTCGCGCTGAACGCGCGTCCCACCGTGCCCGTCATCAGCCCTTGCGGGCATGGATGACGATGCGCGACGAGTAGAAGGCAGCGCGGAACGGCTTGCCCTTGATGCGGTCGCGGACGGCGCGGGCGAAGCGTCGGTAGAGCGGGTACCGGTACACCGTCGTGGTGGAGGTGAACCCGACTTCCTTCAGCAGACCAACCAGTGCCCGCTCGTTGTACTGGTACCAGTTCGTCGGGTCGCCGTTCAGTTCGGCACCGGGAAACACCCGTGCGGCAGGGAAGCGCAGCCAGTTCAGCGTCGATTCGGTCTCCAGCACCAGCAGTTCGTTGCAGCAGTTCGCCGCTCGGCGCAACACGCCGATTGGGTCCTCGAGGTGGTACAGCACACCGAGCAGCAGCACGATGTCGAACGTGCCACCGAGCGCATCGGGAGACAGTTCGGTGGGATCGATGTTCTGGTCGCGCACCCTGCCGTCGAGGCCCAACGTGCGACGCGCGAACTCGAATGAGGCTTTGCTGCCCCAACCGCGCCCGTCCCAGCTGAACGAGTCTGCGGCCAGCACGTCGCCAGCGCCACGGCGAACTGCGTCGAACGAGTAGTACCCATCCCATGCGCCGATGTCGAGTACGGACTTCCCCGCGTACGACTCAGGTAAACGAAGCCGCGGAATGACCCGCGCGTTGTGCACGACACCCGGAGTGGTGACACCGCCCGGCAGATCGATCGAGTGGTACCAAGGCAGCGCCGCCACTTGGGATGCGATGTCGCCGGTGATGTCGCCGGAACTGGTGTCGGTGCCGGGGTCGTTCGAGGGCATCCTGGCAGTGTATTGCCCGCCCTCAGGCGGCCATGACTCTCGGTGGCCCGTGGATGCTCACCTGGCCTCCTGGTCGGTGTACTTCGAGGGTGCGGTCGGGGTGCAGTGTGAGTTGCCAGCCGCCTTCGTGGACCAGGTGGTGGTGGCGGGTGCACAGTGGCACAAGGTTGTCGATGTTGGTGGGGCCCCCGTGGGTGGACCAGTGCACGTGGTGGGCTTGGGTGAACTCGAACGGTGTGTCGCACAACGCGCACGTGCGATATGCGGATCGCAATGCCCGGCGTTGCGCCCGGTTCGCCAACCGTTGTTCGCGGCCGAGCAGCAGGCGTACGCCGTCGGCGCCGACGATGACGGGTGTGACGCTGCCCAGGCAGGCCCAGCGGCGCACGGTTTCGATCGGGATGCCGAACACGCCGGTGCCAACATCGAGCAC
>CAFBIY010000002.1_pt1 | contig 43451 bp, 44 predicted proteins | sample 7267971 | NCBI WGS metagenome assembly CAFBIY01 (sample SAMEA6814018, study PRJEB35770) | freshwater metagenome | biome: Freshwater; feature: Freshwater reservoir; material: water | place: Czech Republic | collected 2016-04-20 | depth 30m m | reverse complement strand
TGTAAGCGGAGACCTGAGCACGACAGCGCTGAGCTATTGCAGCACCGGGGCCATCAGGTCGAGGTGTTTCATCATCCGGCGGCGTGCCAAGGCGGTGTCGCGCTGGGCGATCGCGTCGACGATGCCATCATGCGCGTGACCAGATTCGGCGGCGTAGGCCACGCGCTGTCGGTTGGAGACGTTCGTTCCGGTGGCATGGACGCGGGTGAGATGGGCAAGGACGCGAACGAAGAGTGCGATTGCCGGGTTCCCGCTGAGGTCGGCAATCCGCAGATGAAGATCATCGGCGATCGAACCTGCGTAGTGGCGCAGCGTCGCGTCTTCATTGAGGGACCTGAGTGATTCGATGTCGTCGTCGGTCGCACGTTCGACGACGAGCGCGATTGCATCTGTCTCGAGGCCGATCCGCAACTCCAGCAGCTGGCCAGTCTTGATGCGGCGGTACTCGAGGAACACCGTTGCGGCCTCGACAATTGGGTCGACACTCGGCTCGGTGATGATCAGACCGCCGCGCGGCCCCGGCTTCATCGCGGCGACGCGTAGGTACTCGAGAAGGCGGACAGCCTCGCGCAGCGCAGCGCGGCTGACGCCGTATTGCCCCACGAGGTGAGCCTCCGAGCCCAGCACTTCACCGATCGGCCAGCCACGGTCGACGATGTCGACCATCAGCAGTCGAGCAACCTTCGTGCCGAGCTTCACGTCATCGGCCGACTCGAGCACACCTTCGAGCGATCTCGGCGATTCGCGATTGCGGCCCAGCCAGTCGCCGAGCGCCGTGAGGTGGGCGTTCATCCGTCGTTCTGCGAGGGAGCTGTTCCCTGCTGTGATCGCGTCGACGAGCAATTCATGCGCACGGCCAGAACTGCGCAGTGCCTCCAGATTCGTCGTCTCGGCGACGCTGGGGTACGACCACCGTGCCGTGAGCCGTCCGAGGATGTCGATGAACAACTCCGCCGCTGGATTATTCGCAGCGGCACCGATCATCGTGTGCAGCACATGGTGATCGGTGGGGTCTGAGGTGCTGCGCGACTGTTCCTCACGAACCCGTTGGCGCAGGGCCTCGACTTGCTCCTCCGTGGCGTGGAGCGCCGCTGCCCGAGTGATCGTGCGTTCGAGGCACGTGCGGGCTTCCATGAGATCGCCAAGGGAGATACCCGTGTACGTGAGGTACACCATCACTGCCTGCACCACGGCGCCCGTGGAGGGTGCGGCAACGATGAGCCCGCCGCCCGGGCCGCGCCGCGTGGTGGTGGCTCCGAAGTGTTCCAGCAGTCGTTCCGCCTCGCGGAGTACGGCGCGGCTGACGGCGTAGCGCTCGAGCAACTCAGTTTCCGACCCGATCACGGCCCCGACGGTCCAGTCGGATGCCTGGAGATCGCGCATGATCTGACTCGCCAGACGTGACGCGAGCTTTCGATCCTGCGGCATCGCGTTGGTCGCTGCGGCTCGGTCGTCGGTGCTCACCATGTGGTTGTCATCCCGGTTGTGCCGCGCAACGTGCTCTCCAAACGGTGACGCATGCTATCTGCAGCACCGGTATGCATCGATCCTGGCATCCAGGATACTGTATTGCGATGGGGACCTTAGACGGGATGCGGAGCAGCCGAACATGAGTGACGAGTTCTTGGCCGTCCACGGTTTGATTCGGCGCCAGCCGCAGGCAATTCCAGGGGTTCCTGCCTCTGTTGCATCGCTCGTCGACCACGCGGCAGCGACGTACGGGTCGCGACCGGCACTTGCCGACCGTCGCGTGTCGTACACCTATGAACAACTGCGCGGTGCCGTCGACCGCGCCGCAGCTGCGCTGCACATTGCTGGCGTCCGGCCGCTCGATCGGGTGGCGTCCTGCCTTCCGAACACCAGCGATGTCGTGATCACCTTCCTCGCCACGATGCGTCTCGGCGCGATCTGGGTGGGCATCAACACCCACCTGGCCGTCCCGGAGAAGTGCTTCCTCCTCGCCGACAGCGGTGCGTCCCTGCTCGTCGCCACCGAACAGACCATCACCTCCGTTCGCCCGTGGACCGCGGTGCCGGCGATCGCCGTCGAGATCACCGACCCCGGGTCCTGGTGGCGGGATACCGACCCGGCGAGCCGACCCCAAGGGGACGTCGACCCGCTGGCACCGGCGGCGATTTCGTACACCAGCGGTACGACGGGTTCGCCGAAAGGTGTCGTGCACAGTCAGCACAACATGTTGCTGCCCGGAGCGGCGCTGCTGCGGCGCGACCCCGCGGCGCTGATACAGGGTGTGTGTCTTCCGCTCACCATCTTGAACATGCAGGTCTTGTCGACCGTGCAGACGATGCTCAACGGCGGTGTCATCGTGCCGATGGATCGCATCGATGCGGTCGGTGTCGCCGAGTGGATTCAGGAGTTCGGCGTGCAACGGATGTACTCGACCCCACCGACGGTGTACGACCTGTTGACCCGGCCCGATATCGATCCGGCCTCGCTCGCATCACTGACACATCTGGGCGTCGGCGGGGCAAAGTGCCCCGAAGGTTTGCGCGAGCGGTATCGCGAGCATTTCGGGTCGGACTTCGGCTTCGGCTACGGGCTCACCGAGGCGCCGACGAGCGTGACCGGTGGAGCTGCTGACGGGTCCGCCGGACCGTTGGGATCGTCGGGTGTCGAGCACGAACAGGTTTCGGTCACGATTCGCGACGCTGATGGTGCGGAGGTCCCCGCGGGGGACGACGGGGAGATCTGTGTCGGCCCCACGCCCATCGGGTACTTCGCCAACTGCTACTCCACGATGCTCGGTTACTGGGATCGGCCCGAGGCCACACAGGCCGCGCTGCGCGGCGGGGTACTGCATACCGGCGACGTCGGCCGCTTCGATGCCGAGGGCAACCTGTGGGTGCTCGACCGTCGCTCCGACCTGATCATCCGCGGCGGTGCGAACGTCTATCCGGCAGAGGTCGAGCGTGCCGTCGAGGGTTTGTCCTGTGTGGCTGAGATTGTGGTCGTCGGGCGCGAACATCCGCGGCTGGGTGAAGAAGTCGTCGGCTTCGTCCTGCCCGCCGCGGGCGCAGCCGGCGCCGACCTGTCGCGCGCGGTGCTCGCCGCCACCTGTGAGGAGCAACTCGCCCGCTACAAGTGGCCGGTCGAGTGGTACGTCGTCGAGCAGTACCCGCGCAACGCGATGGGCAAAGTGGTCAAGCCGACGTTGCGCAAGTGGCTGGAGACCGGCGAACTGCCGGAGGGGTTGCAGGCTCCAGTGCTGTTGCCCGTCACCGGAGTAACGGCATGATCAAAGGACACGTCGCTGTGGTCACCGGTGCGACACGTGGCCTCGGCCGGGCGATCGCACTTCAGCTGGCGCGTCGGGGTGCTCACGTGGTGGCAGTGGGCCGCAGTACCACCGACACCCCACATCGTGTGATGCCAGGAACACTCCAGCAGGTACAGGCTGAGCTCGACGCCATCGGCGCTGAGGCCATCACCGTGCAGGCCGATCTCAACGACCTGGCGCAGGTCGACGCCATCGTAGAGCGGGTGCTCGCGTGGAAGGGCCGGTGCGACATCCTGGTGAACAACGCGTCGTACACCCCTGCAGGTGGGTTCTTCGAGGTGTCGCTCAACCGCTGGGCGACAGGGATGGGTATCACCGTGCTCGCTCCGGTGCGACTGTGCCAGGGTCTGTTGCCGGGGATGCTGGAGCGTGGCGACGGCCGTGTGCTGAACATCGGCTCGGAGGCGGGTGCCTACTCGGATGCCGAGACGGGCGCTCACCAGTATCAGACCGGTGGGGCACCGTTGATGTACGGCGTCACGAAATCCGCCCTCGAGCGCATGACGGTGGGCCTGCACGATGAGTTCGCCAGCCGCGGCGTGGCGTTCAACAACCTCCGCGCGGGGCAGATGTCCACCGAAGGATGGCACCTGATGCACACTGCCACGGGGTTCGACGACCCGGTGGAGTCGGTGCACACCCCCGAGGAAGTGGCCGCCGCAGTGTGCTGGATGCTCGAGCAGCCGACAGCGGTCTCCGGTCGCATCATCGACTTCGCCGAACTGGTCGAGCAGGGTGTGTTGCCGCGTCGGCGGTGACGGACCGCGTCAGCTCGATGCCGGCAGATCAGGTCCGATCTGCTCGATCACCGTCGTGACCAACAGTGTCGAGTTGCGGCGATCTGTGGTGGACGCCAATCGACCGAAATAGGTCTCGAGGCCTGTGCGGGCATCGGCAACGGCGGCGAGTGAGTCGAACCACAGCTCGTGCACCGCGTCGTACGCGAAGCCGCGCGCGGGTGTGCCCACGAGCGCGTTGCGAACCCATCGTCGTAGCCCGAGTTCGAGCAGCCCACTCTCGGCCAGGTTGGTCTCGCGAGCCTCGTCGTCGGTGCGGAAGTATGTGTTCGGTGCCAGCTCCGGCCGACGACGCACAAGATCGATGACCACGACTGGCGTCTCGTCGCCAGCCACGAGCAACTCGCTGGCGGTGAACAACGTGAAGTCCTCCACGGGGCGTTCGAACGTGCGCAGTTCGTCGGCGTAGGCAACTTCGTTCTCCACGAGCAGGGAGGCCATCGCGGGTGTCGACAGCAGGCTGCGCAGTGCCAGAAGTGCCACTCCGTCGTGCTCGTTGGTCGCCGAGGGCAGGATGCCGGCGGGGTCGTTCGTGAGGCAGTAGCGCAGGGCCGCCACCTCACGAATTCGAGGGTCGAGCGAGCCGCCGATCGTGGCGTGTCGCCTCCACCGCTCGGCGAACTCGGCGCGGGTGAGCCGGGGGTGCCGGTTGGCGAGGTAGATCATCTTCGCGGGAACTTGTCGGACGTCCACTCGTTGCTCCAGTTGGTCGGTGCCGGCCTGCATCCTGTCAGAAGTCGTGCGCGCCGCCGGTGAGGTGGTGGAGCAACTCGAACAGGATCTCGGCCTGCAGGCCCCACAGGTCGTGTTCCTCATCGATCGAGTAGTGGCGCAGGCTGGACATACTGAGCTGGGAAGCAGTTTCGGCCGGATGCCGGTTCGTCGGTTTCATGGCCGCGCGAAATGCGCGCCCGGGCTGGAGGAAATCGCCCAGCGGAATCGTGGCGATCTCGGACACCTCACCTGCATCGGGGTCCAGTCGCCCGGTGCCGCTGAGCACGCCGATGTACACCTCCACCACGTAGCCGGTGATGATCGGCCCGTGGGTGGTCAGCTGACCGATGACCTCGATCCGCTCGGGATCGACACCCAGTTCCTCGGCCGTCTCGCGACGGGCAGCGTCGGCGTGCGATGTGTCCTGATCGTCGAGGCGGCCGCCGGGGAATACCCAGTCGCCACCGTGGTCCATCCCCTGTGTGCGCCGCGTCAGCACCACTGCCGCCTGCCCGTCCACCTCGACGACCGGGATCAGCGTCGCCGCCGGACGGGGCCGCGGGTGCTCGCGCATGATCTGGTTGAAACCGGGCGCAGGCAGGGTGCGGCAGCCGTCGATGACCTGCTGCAGGGTGAACCCTCCTGAAGTGATCATTGAAGTTTCGCGTTGTCCCAGTTCAGGATCTTGCCCGTGGGCGTGAACCGGACGATGCCGCCCATGGACTCCCGGTAGTGCGCCGCAGTCTCGGTCGGCATGTCCTCGTTCGCGGTGCGAAAGCCGGTGTACTTGAGCGCAGTCTCTTCGCGGAAGCGCTGTGCCAGGTCGGCGTCGATGTCGACGATCTCCGCGATACCGGAGAGGTGCACCGCCTTGAGCTCGCCCCACTTCAAGCCGGCCTCGACGAGGAAAGCTGCCCGCGAGTCGTGGCGGATGCGGTCGAGCTTCTTGCCACGTGTGCGGCAGTAGATCTGACGGTCGAGGCACACGAACCACAGCGGCAGCGAGACCGGTGAGCCATCGCGGCGCAATGTGGTCATCACACCTGAGTGTGAGTCGGTGATGAACGACCAGATCTCGTCCTCGGTCATGCGCGGGCTGGGCATATGCTCTTCTCTCTCAGGATCGTCGCAGTTCGCGGAATGGGATGACGTTGTCGTTCGACGGCTCGCGCGGCAGCCCGAGGGTTTGCTCGCCGATGATGTTGCGCTGGATTTCGTTCGTGCCGCCACCGAGCGACGGCACTGGGCTGGCAAGTGCTGCGCGCTGGATGCGCCCACCCTCGAAAGTGGCGTCCCCCATCAGCGTCGCCTCCGCCCCGAGCATCGCCATCGACAGGTCGCGTGACTCGTGGGCCAACTGGGCGATCTGCAGCTTCAGCGTGGAGACCTCGGGCCCGGGGCGGCCGGACTTGGCGTTGTCGCGGCCGCGTTGTCCGGTCCACGAGTACACCTGGCTGTTGGCGTAGTACCGCATCAGCCGGTCGCGCAACACCGGGTCGGTGGTGCACCCAAGTTGCCGCGCCATCTTGATCAGCGTGCGCGAGCTGAGCAGCACCTCGGTGCGCATCGTCGGGTCGTTGGCCTCCTGCTTGGCCTTCGCCAGCAGCTCGCCGACGGGTTGGTGGAGGTTGCCCGCCTTCGAACCGGCACCGATGTTGATCGCTCCTGCGGCGCGGCTGCCACCGGCGCCGGCGCGCTCGAACGCCAGCGTGGTCTTGGCCACGTTCCAGCCCTCGCCGATATTGCCGATCACGTTCGCGACAGGTACCCGCGCATCGGTGAAGAACACTTCGCAGAACTCCGGGTAGCCGTTCATTTGCACCAGCGGGCGGACTTCGACTCCGGGCTGGTTCATGTCGATCATCATGTAAGTGATGCCCTTGTGCTTGGGCACATCGGGGTCGGTGCGGGCCAGCAGCATGCCCCAGTCGCTCATGTCGGCGAACGAGTTCCACACCTTCTGACCGTTGATCACGAACTCGTCACCGTCGCGCACGGCGCTGGTGGCCAGGCTGGCGAGGTCGGACCCTGCGCCGGGCTCGGAGAACAACTGCGCCCAGGCTTCGCGGCCACGGGCCAGCGGGCCGACGAAGCGTTGCTGTTGCTCGGGGGTGCCGTGTGCCAGCACCGTCGGACCGCCCATCGACGGACCGTTGCCGATGGGGGCGCCGATGACGCCAGCGGCAGTGATCGCCGAGCTGATCTGGCGCGCCTGCGCGGCCGAAGCGTTCATGCCGCCGAGGCCTGCGGGCCAGGTGGGGAACGCGTAGCCTGCGTCGGCGAGCCGCTGCCACCACTCGGCCAACGTGAGATCGTTACTCCAGTTGTCGGCGATCCATGCGGCGACCGTCTGGGCTGTCTCCATACCGTGGCTCCTCTGATCAGCGTGCCGGTGTGGATATGAGTATACTTATTGAACGACCGGTCACAAGTTGAACGGTCAGCACAACGAGCAAGGGGTTCTCGATGACTGAGCGCATCCACTACGACGAGTTCGCGTACTTCCATGAGAACGCGAGTGAATACGGAATCCCTTACGACGCGCCGCCGATCGTGCGCCGCGAGTCGATTGAAGTCGCACCAGGTCGCCGCGTGAGCTTCCTGGTCTGGGGCGAGGGCGAGCCCGAGTACGTGTTCCTGCACGGTGGCGGCCAGAACGCACACACGTGGGACACCGTGGCGCTGGCGCTCGGGCGTCCCCTGGTGGCGATCGACTTGCCCGGCCACGGGCACTCCGATGATGTCGCCGACCCCAGCCGTCTGTCGCCGCAGGACAATGCAGCCGACGTGGCCCACGTGGTGCGTGCTGTCGCGCCGAACGCGAAGGTGATCGTGGGTATGTCGCTGGGTGGTCTCACCACGATCGCACTCGCAGCACACGCGCCCGAGCTGGTGCGGCGCGCCGTGATCGTCGACGTCACCCCCGGCGTCAACTCCGACAAGTCGAAGGCCATCTCCGACTTCATCAGGGGGCCAGCCACGTTCCCCAGCTTCGAGGAGCTGCTGGCGCGCACGATCGAGCACAACTCCACACGCACGGTCGAGTCGCTGCGCCGCGGCATCCTGCACAACGCGTTCCAGCTCGAGGACGGCAGCTGGATGTGGCGCTATCGCCGCTTCCCCGGTGGTGGCGTCGTCGGTGGCGTAGTCACCGCCACCGAACACCCGAACTGGGCGCCACTCTGGGACCTGCTGGGTGCGAATACCGCGCCGGTGCTGCTGGTGCGCGGCATGCGCGTTCAGTCGGTGGTGGACGACGCCGACGTCGCTGAACTGATGCGCCGCCGACCGGATGCCGTGGTGATCGAGGTCGTCGAAGCAGGCCACAGCGTGCAGGGTGATACCCCCGTCGAGCTGGCGGAGATGATTCGCGACTTCGCCGCTCGTTAACGCCGCCGCTGGTCGCTCAGACCTTGGTGGCGCCCATGTCCACGGTGAGCTGGGCGCCGGTCATGAACCTCGATGCGTCCGAGGCCAGGAACAACACGGTCTCGGAGATGTCGCGTGGCTGAGCAACGCCCAACTGCGGCATGATCGAGCCGAAGCTGCTGAGGAACTCGGGGTGCTTCTCCAGCACCGGCACCAGCTCGGCATCCTCGGTCATCGGGGACTGCACGCCCCACGGGTGAATCGAGTTCACGCGGATCTCGTGTGGCCCCAACTCGATTGCCGCAGTCTTGGTGAGGCCGACGACGCCGTGCTTGGCCGCGCTGTAGTGACCTTGGCCGGGCAGCGACTTGATGCCGGCCACCGACGAGATGGTGATCATCGAACCGCCGCTGCCCTGTTCGATCATCGTCGGGGCAGCGGCACGCAGCGTGCGCCACACACCGGTGAGGTTGATGTCGATCATGTCCTGCCAACGCTCATCGGACATTTCCCAGAACCGACCCCACGACGAAATACCGGCGTTGGCGACGACGATGTCGAGCCGACCCAGTGCAGCGACACCGTCGGCGACCGCGCCGTCGAGGTCGCTCTGACTGCGGACGTCCCCGATCCGCGCGACGATCCGACGGCCGAGTGCCTCGACCAGGCGGACGGTCTCGTCGAGATCGTCGGGGGTTGCGGTGGGGTAGCCGACCTTGGCCGCGGGTGCGCAGATGTCGAAGGCGATGATGTCGGCACCTTCCTCGGCCAGGCGGATGGCATGGCTGCGGCCCTGTGCACGCGCGGCGCCGGTGATGAATGCAACCTTGCCGTCGAGAATTCCCATGGTGTGCTCCTGAACGTTATGGCGTGACGAGTTCGTCAGACCGGAGGTGTGATGACGCCACTGGCCTCGAGGGCATCGATGGTGGCGCTGTCGTAACCGATCTCGGTGAGTACCGAACGGTTGTGCTGGCCGCGGGCTGCGGGCAGGCCGACGCGACTGGGTGTCTCCGAGAAGGTGATCGGCGGCGCGGCGCGCACCATCTCGCCGTAGAACGGATGATCGAACGCGATCGTCAGCCCTGCCTCGCGCAGCGCCGGCTCGAAGCTGGTGACCATCGGTTGGCCGCGCAGGTCGGCCTCCACACAGCCGACCCGTACGGCGCTGAGTGTGGCCTCCCACTCCTTGGCAGTGCGTGTGCTGAACGCCTTCTGCAGTTCACTGATCAAGGCCCCGTCGTTCGCGGCTCTGGCCGTAGCGGTCGAGAACCGGTCGTCGGCGGCCAGGCTGGGGTTCAGCACCCCGGCCATGCGGGCGAACTCGCCGTCGGTGCGCACGACGAGGCACAGCCAGCTGCCTTCGGCGCCGGTGTAGACACGCTCGAGCGCGCTGGTGCCGAAGTACTCGTCGTCGCACAGTTGGGCCGGCGGCTTGCCCGCGTAGGAGCAGAAGTCGTCGGAGTAGGCCCATGCGTTCCCCGCGATCATCGAGGTGGAAACGAACTGACCTTCGCCGGTGCGCTGCTGGTGGTAGATCGCCAGGCCGAGCGCAGCCACGACTGCCAGTGCGGCGTTCGAGTCGCCATCGGTGACCTGGCCGAGGCGGGGCAGTACGACGGCCTGCATCTCGATGACGCTCATGTCGGCGTTCTGCTCGGGCGCCGACCAGTAACCCACCTGGCGGCCGAAGCTACCTGCCGCAGCCTGCGCAGCCTGCGCGTACAGCGCGCGGTGGGCGTACGGGCCGTCGGTGCCGTAACCGCCGGCGTGCACGTAGACCAGACGTGGGTTGATCGCGCGGAGATCCTCGTACCCAAGGCCCAACTTCTCGGCCACGCCGGTGCGGAAGCCGGTGAGGAACACGTCGGCCGTGGCGATGATCTCTTGCGCCAGCTTGCGCCCCTCGGGGGTGCGCAGGTTGACCGACACGCTCTCCTTGCCGGCGGTGGTCTTGTTGGAGGCAACCTCGGGACCGAAGGAGCTGCGGTGTGGGTCGCCGTTGCCGTCTTCCAGCTTGATCACGCGCGCACCCATCGAGGCGGCCATTGCCACGCCGTACGGCATCGCGTAGAAGTACCCGAACTCGACGATCGTGACACCGGTGAACGGGTGGGCTGGCGTGGGCTGACCTCCCGCGGGGAAGGCGTGGGCCGCGAACGTGCCGTCGTGCTCGCCGAGCCTTGGTGCCGAGCGGGTGGGGTGCATCGGTGTCGTTCTGGGATGACAGACCGGGCCAACTTGGCGAATCGGGCCGTGCACCGGGTCGTCGATGGTGATCACATCGCCGTTGTGGATGAACTGCGGGTGGTCGAGACCCTCCTCGCTGGTGACTGCCACCTCGAACGCGATATCGGGCGAGGCGAGGAACCTCGGCAGCCAGTAGTCGAGGTCGTGCTCGCGGGTGGCCTCGAGCATCATGTCCTCCCACTCCTGGGCGTCATCGGCGCTGTCGAAAATCGGCAACTTCGCGAATCGGGGATCGGCGAGCGCATGCGTCACGCCGGTGACCTCGCACAGCGCCTTGCCCTGGTGGGGCAGCATCGTGGACGTCTGCATGAAGCGGCCGTCCTTGGTGACCAGCAGCACGCCGAAGCGGCTGGCGCTCATCGATGCGCGCATGTCGCCGCTGGGAGCGCCCCCCTTCTTGGCCGCCAACTGCACGATCGTGCTGACGAAGTAATCGAGCGGGTCGAGGCCGGACACGAGGTTGGCGTCGAGTGCTTGGCCCCGACCGGTGAGGTCGCGGACGCGCAATGCGGCCATCACGCCGGCGACCGACTGCATCGCCGCGCCAAAGCTGCCCCACGGCACCGGGTACAGCAGCGCACCCTCGCGGTGACCAAAGCCGCCGCGAGCCCACAGGCCGGCCTTGGCGGCGACCAGTGAGTCGTAGCCCTTCAGGTGGGCCAGCGGCCCGGTCTTGCCGAAGCCGGTGATCGACAGGTGCACGAGGGCGGGGTTGATCGCTCGCAGCGCGTCGGCGTCGATACCCCACGCGGTGGTGGTGCCGGGGGTGAATGCCTCGATCACGACGTCGGCCTGCGCGACGAGTTCCTTTATCGAGGCCTGACCGGCGGCGGTGCGCAGGTCGGCGACGAGGCTCTCTTTGCCGCGGTTCCAGACCAGGAAGCCACTGGGGTTCACCGTGCGCAGACGGTCACCGTCGGGGGACTCGATCTTGAGCACGCGCGCGCCACCATCGGCGAGCACCATGCCCACCATCGAAGCGGCCACACTGCCCGAGCCGAGCTCGAGTACGTTGAGTCCCGCGCAGATGTCTGCCATCAGTGTCCCCTTGAAGTTCGTAGCCGATCCGAATCAGCTGACGGATTGTACCCGATTGTGGCAATTGAGTGACAGCCGTCACCATAGACCAGGGTCGTGAGGGTCTCAGTCGCGCACGAGCGTGAGGCCCTGAGCGTTGAAGAAGAAGCCGCCAAGGGTCAGCAGTGCAGTTCGCGCTCCGGCGACCTGACGATCACCGGCCAGCCCTTGGAGCTGCTGCACCGCCTCGCGGATGTAGCCCGAACCCTGCGTGCCACCTTCCGAGAGCGCTCCGCCATGGGAGTTCAGCGGCACACGGCCGTTGATCATGATGCGCGAGTTCGCTGCGTCCCAGTTGGACTCGATGAACGCACCGGCCTCGCCGGGGCCGCACCATCCGGCGTTCTCCAGCCAGTTCAGCGTGATCGGGGTGAAGCCGTCGTACGCGTAGTAGAGGTCGCAACCGTCGGTCCAGAAATCGCTCTTGGCCTTGAGGTTGTTGACTACGACGTGATGGCCGTGATGCCGCAGGCTGGGAGTCTGCTCTTCCTGAACCTTGTCGATCATGCCCAGTGTGCAGGCGTTGATCAGCACCGGTGGTAGCGCCAGGTCGCGGGCACGTTCGGTGGTGGTGATGATGAACGCATCTGCGCCGTCGACGGGAACGTCCATGTCGAGCAGGCACAGCGGCCAGCGGATCATGCGTGCCGACAGGTAGTCGTCCATCGTCATCGGCGTGCGCATCGCTGCCGCCGGGTTGTTGACCGCGTTCGAGCGGCCGTTGATCGCGATACGGCCGAACGTCTCCTTCGGCACGCCGAACTCGTGCATGTAGCGCGATGCCCAGGCGGTGTAGCCGATGACACCGGCCACGGTGTCGGGACCAGGGCCGGGTGCAGTGGGGCCGAGGCCACGGAACGGGTCCTTGAGCGACGACGCCGTGTTCCAGGGCAGTCGGTATGCCGCGTGGTAGACGAGCACGGTGTCGCACTGACCGCTGTGTACCGCGGCCACGGCGGCGGCCATGTGGTTGCCCACGGGAATCGGCGGGTTGGCGAAGTAGGTGATCTCGGGGATGCCGAGCATCGCCTGTACGTCTGCCGCGCTGGGGTTGGTGCCGATGATGCCATCGATGTCCGAGGCCTGGAGGCCGCAGGCCCTCATGACCGCGGTGCACGCTTCAGCGGCGTACGAGGCCTGGCTGCGCGGCGTGTTCTTGGAGGAGAAGCCGGTGGTGGACGCGCCGGCGAAGGCGACGGTGTTCTTGGCTGGGTTGCGGGTGCTGATCATGATGTGCTGCTCTTGATGAGGCGAAATGCGGGAACCGGTGTGCCGGTGAAGCGCAGACCGGGCTGCTCGTCGAGCTCGACGGTCACCACGGGATACGGCGTCGAATAGTCGACACCTTCAGCGGGAGGGCCTTGGTGGAGGAACACCGCAAGGTGGATCGTGCCGTTGCCAGCTCCTCGTCGGTGATCGTTTCGGGCATCGGCACTGTCTAGTTCGAAACCGTCGAGCTGCGGGTGGAATCCCATTCCGCTCGGGCCCCTTCACCTCGCCGAACACGGTGACTACAGTCAGCCGAATGAGTAACAAGATCTGGGCGCACTCCGCCGATTCGCACTTCCTCGAGCCCGCCGACCTTTGGCACCAGATCATGCCCAAGGCCCAGGCCGACCGCATGCCCCAGACGGAGATGCTCTCCGACACCGAGGAACGAGTCACCGTCGACGGGAAGTCGTTCACTCGTCCGGTGCCCAAGATGATGACGGCGAAGGGCACCACCGGGGAGACCATCGGTCAGCTGTCGCAGCGGCCGCCGGGTTCGCGCGACATCAACCTGCGCATGAAGGACCTCGACCAGGAGGGCATCTGGGCCGAGGTGATGTTCCAATCGATCGGTCTGTGGTGCTCGCTGATCGAGGATCCGCAGTTGATCCGCGACGCAGCACGGGCGGAGAACGACTGGCTCGTGTCGGAGATCCTGCCGGTCGCGCCGGATCGCTTGGTTCCTGCCGCCCTGATGCCAATGCTGCAGGTCGAGGATGCCGTTGCCGAATGCATTCACGCCGCTGAGATCGGGCTGAAGCTGATCAGTTTGCCCACGGGCAACCCTCCCGGTACCCGCGACTACAACCACGAGTCGTGGGAACCGCTGTGGGCCACCGCCGAGGAAACGGGCATGGTGGTCGCGTTCCACATCGGTACCGACGGCGCAGCCGATACCAACCAGATGTTCCGCGGCGCCGGCGGTGCAATCCTCAACTACGTGAACACCACGTACGGCGGGCAGTTCGCAGCGATGAAGATGGTCACCAGTGGCGCGCTCGAACGTCACCCCGGGCTGAAGGTGCTGATTGCCGAAGGCGGGGCCACGTGGGTGCCGCAGGTCGGCGATCGCATGAACGAGGCCTACCGCCAGCACTTCATGTTCGTTCGTCCGCAGCTCAGCAAACCGCCGAAGGAATACCTGTACGGCCAGGTCTACGCCAGTTTCCAGCACGATGAGTCAGCCCCGGCCGCGATGTCCGCGATGGGCTACCAGAACGTGATGTTCGGCAGCGACTACCCGCACATCGAGGGCACCTTCGGCCACACTCAGGAGACGTTGCACGGCCTGCTCGACGACGTCGCCCCGGCGGTGCGCGAGCGCATCACCAGGGGTGCGTTCGAGGAACTGTTCCCGCACGTCTCGTCGCCGCCGGCGGGCTGAACCCGGTTCAGCGTTCGCTGGGTGGAACTCCCAGCGAACGCAGCACGAACGCCACGGCCGCCTCGATCCGGTCGGTGGTGCTCAGCGCAGGGTGGTCGGCGAGTGCTTCGCTCATCTCCCCGCCGGTGAGCGAGTAGATCAGTGCTGTGTCGCGCTCAGGGTTCGCCCACTTGAAGTCGCCGCTGGCGATGCCCTCTGTGAGGGCGGCCCGCAGTGGCGCTGTCAGCAGGGCCACCCCCTCCGCGAGTTCGTTCGGGTACTTGCGCGTCAACGGCTGTTGCGCACTGAACAATCGTGCCCGGGCGCTGCGGCGCGGATCCGCGGCGGCTCCGATCACGGCACTGATCCACACCGCCACCTTGTCGACCGGCCGCTCGACGGCGGCAACCGCCGCAACGAGGTGCACTGAGGAGCGCGCCATTTCGTCGCGCATCAATGCCAAGAGGAGTTCGTCCTTGTCGGCGAAGTAGCGGTAGAACGTGCGCGCCGAGACGTCCGCCTCCTTCATGATCCGCTCGATCTTGCAGGTCTCGAAGTTGGATCGTTCCAGGACGCGCCACGCGGCAGCAATCACTCGCTCCCCATCAGCGTCCATCGACATGGCGACAACCTATTGGTCCCGACGAGTCAGGTGGCACCACGACGGTTGGACAGTGCCGCCGTGTGATGTGTGCCGACGACCACTTGTCATGCTTCCTTGTAATGGGTATAATCCGTCATATATTTGAAGATCGCCATCAGGTGGTCGCCGTCGTTGGAGGATCAGTGGCCGAGTACACCGCGTTCGAGACATACACCGACTACGGCATCTTCGATTGTGATCAGCACATCTACGAGCCGGTCGACTGCTACACGGGCTGGATCGAAAAGAAGTACGCCGATCGCACGCTGCGGATCGTGCAACGCGACGGCGAAGAGTTGTTCATGGCGCAGGATCGCCAGATCCAGCTCGACAACAAGGTCGACGAGTGCTACCGCCCGGGCTCGCTGAAGGAAATGCTGAAGAGCATGAAGGCTGGCGCCGACCAAGGTGGTTACCAGTGGATGACGATGGACCCGGCGTTCCTCGACCGCGACCTGCGTCTCGCGCAAATGGACCGTCAACATGTCGACGCCGCCGTCCTGTTCAGCGGCTCGATGGGCTTGTTCGCCGAGCACTTCCTCACTGACGACGATGTCTACTGGGCGTCCTCGTGGGCGTACCTGCGCTGGATGGAAGAGGTGTGGGGCTTCGGCGCCGAGGGTCGCATCTTCACCAGCCCCACGATCTCCATGCGCGATGTCACCAAGGCGTGCGAGCAGCTCGACTGGCTCTTCGCGCGTGGCTGCAAGGCCATCTCCATCTGCCCCGGACCGGCCTACGGCCGTTCGCCCGGCGATCCCCACTTCGACCCGTTCTGGGCGCGGATCGAAGAAGCTGGTGCAGTGGTCTGCTACCACATCAACGAGGCGATGCCCGGCTACAAGGCCAGCCGATCGGGTATGTGGGGCCAGGAGGAGGATCCGACCTTCTACACCCAGTCGGCGTGGCAGTGGGCGTGGGCCTACGGTGATCAGCCGGCGATGGAGACCTTCTCGGCGTTGATCTACGACAACGTGTTCGGCCGTTTCCCGAACCTGCGCATTCTGTCGGCCGAACACGGTGCCGAGTGGGTGCCGGGTCTGCTGACCAAGATGGACAAGATGCGGGGCATGGGCCGCAACGGCCGCTGGATCGGCGGCCAGCTCGCCGAGCGGCCCAGCACGACCTTCAAGCGGAACTTCCGCGTGGTGCCGTACTGGGAGGACGATCTCACCTCGGTCTTGGAGGCCACCGGCACGGATGTCGTCATCGGCGGCTCCGACTTCCCGCACTCGGAGGGCCTCGCCTTCCCGACACAACTCGTCGACCACCTCGGCATGCTCAGCCACGAGCAGCAGCGCTTTGTGATGCGCGACAACGCAATGCAACTGTTCGGACTCGTCTGAACCCTGTCAGCGAGTCCGCAGGTGTTCCAACAACACGGGGTTGCCCGGCGTCGGACGGAACTGGTGGCGTAGTCGTAGACCGTTGACGAGCGCATGGATCTCGCCGGCCACCTGTTCGGCGTCGAGGTCGGCGCGGATCGAGCCATCCGACTGTCCGCGGCGCACAAGTGCCGCCCAGCGCGTCACCCACACGTCGATCGCGTGTCGCATCAAGCCGGCGATCTCGGGGTCGGTGCTCGCGCGGGCGGTGAACGCGATCCACAGGCGCGCCTCGGCGGCGTCGGCGGCGAGGATCTCGGTCACGATCGCCGCGATGGCATCGAAGGCGTTCGGTTGTTGCTGCGCCGCGTCGAAGCGGGCCATGTTGGCCCGTTCCATCTCGCGCAGTGTTGCGCGCAGCAACGCGTCCTTGTCGGCGTAGTAGTGCTTCAGCACCCCGGTCGACCAACCGGACTCTTCGGCGACCGCGCGAATGGTGGCGGCCTCCAAACCCGAGCGACCGATGACGGTCAGCGCGGCCTGGGCGAGCTCGCGGCGCCGTTCGTCGTGGTCGACGATCTTGGGCACGGTGTCAGCCTTTGAGCGCAGGGATCAGGACCGCATCGGCGTGGTTGGTGTCGAGGTACTCGTGCACCTCGACGATCTTGCCGCCACGCACCGTCATGATGAAGACGTAGCGGTTGTTGTACAACCCGGTGGGCAACTCGACGTAGCTCTCGACTTCGAGAGCGACGCGATCGCCTGTCTCGATCGCATCGAGCAAGGTCATCTGCATCGGAAACCGTTCGGAGATCCTGTGGAAGAGTTTCCGCATCGCGGCCATCGTCCGATCGACGCGAGGCCCGGCGAGCGCAACCCAGTACACGCCATCGTCGTCGAGCAGGTCGAGCGCCTCGTCGACGTGTCCGTTGTTCAATTGCTCCCAGAACGACCACGCGATCGCGGCGACACTTCCAGCTTCGAGCGGCATTGGTACCCCTTCAGGGTTGGTGGAGGTCGGTCAGCCGGCTGCAGGCTCGTAGAAGTTCGCGGCCCACCGGCGTAGGGCGTTGAACCCCTTCACCTCGTTCGCCGCCCACGCAGCGCGCTCCACGTAGCGCTGGTGCTCCCAGATGACGATGTCGCCGGGGAGTTGGTTGGTGGCCTGCCACATGCGGTCGGCCAGGCGGCCCGGCACCTCGTCTCCCTGGGTCTTCTGCAACCACACGGTCTGGAACATCTCGGACGTCTCGTCGTCGATCGGAGTGGTGGCGAGCACGATCACGACGAACGGGTTCGTCAGGCTGCCGAGGGCGGTGTACGACAACCCCACGCCGACCTGCATGATGTCGAGCGCGTCCAGCGTTGAGGTGTCCTCGGGGTTGGAGAGCCAGCGTTTGCCGAAGCCCAGCTTCACGCTGAACAGGTGCCCGTCGGCCTCCGCGCTCACGACGGTGGGGATCGAGGCGCTGCCGTGCACTGCCATGAAGTGAGCAGGGTCGGCGACGTTGTCGAGGACGACATAGGGGCTCAGCTGCAGGGCGCCGAAGCGGATCTGTCCGTTGGGGTGTGGCGCGTGGTACTCGGCGGCGGCGACGTCCGGACCCAACGCCTCGAAAATCTCCGGCGGCTCCCAACTGGGTGGTGCCCCCTGCTTGTCGTGCCAGAGATACACCATGTCGTTGCGTTCGAGCAGTTGCCAGGTGCGCATCCGCACGGCTCGGTTGGGGCGATCCTGGTAGGGAATACAGGCGTTCTGGCCCTCGCCATCCCAGTCCCACAGATGGAACGGACAGCGGATCAGCTCGCCGCAGACGGTGCCGCCGAAGCCGAGATGCGCACCCATATGTTGGCAGTACGCCTCGAGCGCCTTCAGTTCGCCGCTCTCGGTGCGAAAGACGACCAGTTCGTCACCGAAGAACTTGCGCGCCGACACCGAGCCGACGGGAAAGTCGTTGGCCCAGCCGATCTGGAACCAGCCGGTCGGCTTGGTCATGTGTGCGGGTACCTGGTTCATCGCAGAAAGATATCCCAAGCGAGATAAATCCCGCAAGAGGGAGATCTACGCTCTTGAACAACGTTAAACAGTCCGCTAGCCTCGTCGGATGGGCGATGAACTGGCCGAGTTTCGCGACGCAGCACTGCGCTTCTTGGAGGACAACGCATTGCGGCGTGTGGCGGACACGCAGTCCGGCTGGGGTGTGGGTTCCGACGCGATCGGGCTGCTTGATTCGCACACCGATCGGGCCGAAGAAGCCGCCGCGCTGGAACGATCGCGTGAGTGGCGGCGCCGCGTGTTCCAGCACGGGTTCGGGTGGGTCGGTGGCCCGCTTGCACTCGGCGGGGGAGGCCGCAGCCCGCAACTGGACGAGGAGTACCGACGGTTGGAGGCCGAGTTCGACGTGCCCGACCAGCAGCCGTTTGCCACCGGGACGCACCTCGTCGCGCCGGCGCTGATGGCGCACGGCAGCCCCGAACTGCAGGCCAAGTACCTGCCCGGGATCTTCACCGGAGAACTGGTGGTGTGCCAACTGCTCAGCGAGCCCGAAGCGGGCTCCGACCTCGCCGGGCTGAAGACCAAGGCGGTGCGAGATGGGGACGACTGGATAGTCACCGGCCAGAAGGTGTGGTCATCGCAGGCGCACCTCTCACAGGTCGGGCAACTGCTGGTGCGCACCGACGTCGACGTGCCCAAACATCAGGGCATCACGATGTTCGTGCTCGACATGGACGCGCCCGGCGTCACCGTGGTGCCGCTGCGACAGATGACCGGCGAGACGCACTTCAACGAGGTGTTCCTCGACGAAGTGCGGATCCCCGATGCCAACCGGGTTGGTGAGCCCGGGTCGGGATGGCGGGCCGTCATGGCCACGCTGATGAGCGAGCGTGCCGCAGTCGGTTCCGGTGCCAACAACTCCGCCGTCGATCCAGTTGCGCGCCTGATCGAGATGGCGCGCCACCTTGATCGCGCTCACGACCCGATCGTGCGTCAGCGACTGGCGGAGCGGCACACCAACGCCGAGTTGCGACGCCTCCTGATCGGCCGTCACGAGGCGACGATGCTCGCCGGCAGGGCGCCCGGCGCAGAGGGTTCGATTTTGAAGTTGTTGTTCGGTGAGCAGGCAACGCAGTGCGCTGAGCTTGCTGCTGAGCTGCTGGGTCTGTCGGTACTCGCCGATTCCGGCGAGTGGGGCACGTATGCCTGGGGCCGGTGGATCACTGGCGCTCCGATGATGCGCATCGCCGGCGGCACCGACGAGATCCAACGCAACACGCTCGCCGAGCGCCTGCTCGGCCTACCAAGGGAGCCCAGCTGATGATGACCGGTACGCAGTACCTCGCGTCGCTCCAGGACGGACGAACGGTGTTCCTCGACGGTGCACGCGTGCACGACGTCACGACTGATGCCGGGCTCGGCCAGTCGGCGCGGATCGTTGCTCGCGGGTACGACGCGCTGCACCGTCCTGGGCCGGACGCGCGGAACCCGGTGTTCACCATCCCGCGCACGGCGGAGGAACTGCGCGCGCGTTGTGAGTTGTTGACCAAACACGATGTCACCCTCAGCCTCTCGGCCGTGGCAATGGCGCTGCTCACTTCCTCGACGGAGCTCACGCATGCAGACCCGGCAGCCGGCGAGCGGATCCAGCACTGGTTCGACGACTGCGCGACACGCGACGTGCGCTTCGCCGAGTTGATCACCGACGCCAAGGGCGATCGTATGCTCGCGCCGTCGCAGCAGGACGACCCAGATCTGTATGTGCGTGTCGTCGACCGCGACAGCACGGGTGTGGTGATCCGCGGCGCGAAGTTCCACACCACGGCTGGCCCGATCGTTCACGAACTGGTGGTGCTGCCAACGAAGCGGATGAAGCCGGGCGAGGAGCAGTATGCGATCGCCTGCGCGGTGCCGGCCGACACTCCAGGGGTGATCCAGATCACCAGCAGCCATCACGCCCGACACGGCCACCCGCGTGACAAGCCGATTTCGGCGAAGTTGGCGATCCCCGACTCGATGGTGGTGTTCGACGATGTGCACGTGCCGTACGAGCGGGTGTTCCTCGACGGCGACGTCGCCCGGTCTGCTGTGATCGCCCATTCGTTGGGGCTGTGGGAGCGGCTCAGCGGTGTGGCGCATATGGCGCATCTCGGTGATCAGCTCGCTGGTATGGCGCAGCTGGTCGCAGAAGCGAATGGCACGGCGGGTATCTCGCACATCAAGGACAAGATCGCCGACATCGTGATCTACGCGACCATGACGCACGCCTGTCTTGAGGCTGCGCTGGCCAACTCCGAGGTCGGCGCAGACGGGATGCTGCTCCCCAGTGAGTTGTACACGAACGCTGGCAAGCTGCATGCGGCGAACCACTATGCGGTGATGGTGCGACACCTGCACGACATCGCCGGTGGCACGATCGCCACCGCCCCCAGCTTCGCCGATCTCGCCAACCCCGAGACCGGTGCCTTCGTCGAGAAATACCTCAGGGGGGCGAAGGGTGTGAGCGCTGACGAGCGTCTGGCGTTGTTCCATGCCATCCGCAATATGACGGCTGACGAGTGGGGCGGACGCGAAGCGGTGTCGTGGCTGCAGTCGGGCGGCGGTCTGTTCGCGCAGCGAACCGTGACGCGCAACCATTACGACATGGCCCACGCAAAAGCGACGGCCCGAGCGCTGATGGAGCCCATCGATGACTGACACACGCGTCGCTCTAGTGAGTGGCGGAACCAGGGGAATCGGCCGTGCGATCACGGAGCGACTACTCGCCGATGGGTGGTCGGTGTTGGCGACCTATGTGCATGACGCGGAGAGCGCAGCGGCACTCGCGGCGCGGTTCCCGGGTCTGCGCGTGCTGCGTTCCGACGCCAGTTCCTCCGCCGATTGTGCGTTCGCCGTGGAGGAATGCCTGCGGCACTTCGGACAGATCGACCATGTGGTGTCCGTGGCGGGTATCACCCGCGATGTGCTGCTCGCCGAGTTGAGCGACGACGACTGGAACGACGTCGTCGCCACGAATCTGTCCGGCCCGTTCCGGTTGGCGCGTGCGGCGACGCCGTCGGTCACGGCAAGCCCGCGTGGCCGAATCGTCGTGATCTCGTCGGTCGCCGCGACGATGGGGAACGCACAGCAAGGCGCGTACGCCGCCAGCAAGGCAGGGCTGGTGGGGCTGACCAAGACGTTGGCCCGTGAACTTGCTCGTTCGGGCACCACCGTCAACCTCGTGATTCCGGGGCCGACGGGCGACACCGGTATCACCGCCGGTACCGACCCAGCGTTCGTCGCTGCGATCACACGGAAGATTCCATTGCACCGACTTGGCCGCCCGGAGGAGGTTGCGCACGCTGTCCGCTTCCTGCTCGACGATCTATCGGCGTTCACCACTGGCACCGCCATCGTGGTCGACGGTGGACTGAGCATGTGACGTGCCGAGCCATCGCGACCCACCCCTCACTGTCGACGAGATCGTTGCAACAACGCTCACGCTCACCGCGGAAGTCGGTCTCGACGCGCTGACGATGCGGGCGGTGGCGACTGCGCTCGAGGTCACGGCGACCGCTCTGTACCACCACGTTGCGAGCAAGGATGCACTCGTCGAGCTCGTACTCGATGCGGTGGTCGAGGGCGTCGACACGCCACACGCTGATCTGTCGTGGGATCAGTGGCTGATCGAATACCACGATGGGTTGTGGAACCGTTTGCGGGCGTACCGAGGTCTGGCCCGGCACTTGCTGGAGCGTCCCTCCACGCGTGCCGGAGCCGCCGTCCGGCGGACGACGGTGGAGATGCTCACGGCCAAAGGATTCGAGGAACGCGATGCACTGCTGGCTGCCGCGACGTTCCACACGTACCTTCTCGGTCGCCTTGCGGTGGACGCATTTCCTGAGGAGATCGCACGGTCGCACGAGCCGTCGTGGCGATCGCAGGGCCTCGTCGCCGGTGACTACACGGCCCACGGTCTGCAGGTGATCATCGCCGGGTTGCGGTTCCTGTACGGAACGCCGGCGGCGCAGCGGCACAGCCACTGACGGCTCAGTCCAGCAGGTCGAGCACCGTGGTGGCTCCGGGCAGTTCGAGTAGATAGCGGTTGGCTTCCACCAGATGCTTCATCCACAGCGCGTTGGCACCATCAGCATCCTTGGCCTCGATCAGTTCGACGAGTCGCCGGTGAGCGCGAAGGCCGTGGTGGAACGCTGCATCGTGCGCCGCGCCACCGGGGTCGGTGTCGACGCGTTGGTAGTTCGCAGTGTCGATGATCTGCCGCAGGATGCCGTTCAGCAGGTTCATCGTGTGGTTGCCCGACAAGCGGACCACCAGCGCGTGGAACTCCGTGTGATGTCGGATCAGGCGCGGTCGATCATCGGCCAGGCTTTCGCCGAACTCGACGCTCTCCCACAGCAGTTTCAAATCGTGCTTCGTCCGCCGACGAGCGAGCAGCGCGGCACATGGTGTCTCCACCAGTGTGCGTGCTTCATAGACATCGGCCAGCGTGGCCCCTTCGTACTCGAGCACCAGTCCGGCGTAGCGAGCAGCCGCTGACGCGCTGGGTGCGTGCACTCGGGCGCCGCCGCGCGCGCCACGGCGGACGCTGATCAACTGTTCGGCCTCCAGCACGCGGTACGCCTCGCGGAGCGTTGGCCGTGATACCCCGAACTCCTCGATCAGCGTGCCTTCCGCCGGCAGCGAATCACCCTCTGCGAGTTCGCCACGGATGATGCGAGCGCGCAACCGCTGGGCAACGAGTTCGCCGGTCTTCGGCACTCTGAATGAAGGCGCTTCACCGCCACTGGACGCGGACTCGCCGTTCGTCGCCATCTTGCTCACCTGCCCTACAGTTCAATTGTCTAGCGGAAAGCGACAGGTGTGCGACGCCATGGGTGCAACTTCAGATCATCGACGGTGTCAGCTATGAGCACCGCGCAACCCCTCGCGGGACGTGTCGCCGTGATCACCGGAGCCGGCCGCGGAATCGGCAGGGCACACGCCCTCCACCTTGCATCGCTCGGTGCTGCTGTGCTCGTCAACGACGTCGGATCCTCAGTGGCGGGTGTGGGGGCGGATGCGACGCCGGCGATGGAGGTGGTTGCCGAGATCGAGGCCGCTGGCGGCCGCGCTGCGGTCAACTCCGACGACGTGGCTTCGTTCGTCGGTGGCGAACGCATCGTGCAGGCGGCCATCGGGGCCTTCGGCAGGATCGACATCGTCGTCAACAATGCGGGCATCGTGGCCGCTGGCTCACTTGCCACCGTCACCGAATCCGACCTGCTGCGGCTGTTCGCAGTGCATTGCATCGGGTCGGTCGCCACTGCGCGCGCCGCGCTGCCGTTCATGCTGGCGCAGGGGCACGGACGTATCGTCAATACGGTGTCCGAGGCTGCGCTCGACACGCGCTTCACCGCTGGTGTCGCCTATGGCGGGGCGAAGGGCGCGGTGTGGGCGGCAACGATCGCGATGGCGGCGGAGGTCGCCGGCACGGGAGTCACCGTCAACGCGGTGTCGCCGGGGGCGCGCACACGGATGAACGAAGCGATGCTGCAGGCGGCAGGGACCGCCGACGCGCTCGGCCCGGAGCATATTGCGCGACTCGTGGGCCTGCTCGTGGCCGACGACGCGGGCGATATCAACGGGGCAGTGGTGCACGCCGCTGGAGGGGCGCTGCGCGAGTACAGGGTGTCTCGTTCCGGCGACACGCCGTTGGTGGCGCGGTTGCTCGGTCTCGCGCCCACCGCGTAACCCTGTTGGCCGGAACGGGTTTCCGGCGATGAGTGGAATGGTGTTCCGGTCGCCGCGGCGGGTCGTTGGGACTTAGGGCCCTAGGGCGCGGTATGGGTGTCCTGATTTGGTCGCAACACCACTTCATTCGTCCACCTCAAGGAGCTCCCCAATGCGTCCGTTCATTCTCAGCTGCGATGCCCACATCGCCGAACCCAACGATCTGTTCACCAACGCCATGACCGGCGATCTCGCCCAGTACGCGCCGAACTCCTCTGTCGAGGGCAAGATCCGTACCACCCGCCTGGGTGAGCGCGTGCTGATGAAGATCCAGCACGACTTCTTCGCCCACAAGGTGACCCCCGACGACGTCGACACCGGCCGCAAGGGCGCCCGCGATGTGTTGCTGCGTCTCAAGGACATGGAGCGCGACGGCATCGATGCCGAAGCAATCTTCCCCGGCCTTGGGCTGATGGTCTCGCGGATCGAGGATGCCGAGGCGTCGCGTGTTGCGTGTCAGACGTACAACGATTGGCTGTGGCAGCGTGTGGATGGTCTGCGCAACACGCTGATCCCGATCGCGTTGCTGCCGAATGTGAACATCCCCGACGCCGTCGCGGAGATGAAGCGTGTGATCGAGATCGGGTTCCGTGCGGTGATGTTGCCGTGTGCGGTGCTCGATTCGTGCCCGCAGTACAACGACCCGGAGTGGGACACGTTGTTCTCCGTCGCCGAAGCGAACGAGATTCCGCTGATGTTCCACACCGCGGTTGGCAAGGTCAACATCCGTGCGATGCGTGGCCCCGGCGGTGCGGTATTCAACTACGCCCGCCAGATGAGCGACGCGATCGAGGCCACCTCTGCGCTGGTCGCCGGCGGCGTGCTCGACCGTCACCCCGGCGTGAAGATCATGTTCCTGGAGTGCGGTGCCGGTTGGTTGCTGTCGCTCGCCGAGCGGCTCGACGAGTCGTACTTCAACCACGGCCCGTACGCGTTGCCGAAGCTGAGCCGTAAGCCCAGTGACATCGTTCGCGATCAGGTGATGTGCTCGTTCCAGAACGATCCCGGGTTCATCTACACGCTGAAGGACATGCCGGAGACCGCGTTCTGTTTCGCCTCGGACTATCCGCACAGCGAGGGCACGTTCCCGTTCTCGCGTGACATCGTTGATTCGTTCATGGCGATGCCCGATGCCACCGACGAGCAGAAGCGTTCGATCCTCGGTCTGAACGCGGCCCGCATGTTCAAGACCTCGCCGGAAGTCGTCGCCGCTGAGAAGCAGGCTGCGCTGGCCAACGCCTGACGCGATGTTCGTGTGCCGTGTTGTGGCCCTCCGCGGCGCGGCACACGAACGCGTTCGGCGTGTACCGCGAGCTAGCTGAGGCCGCCGATCGGCAGGGCCCGGATCTGTTCCGCGTCGTGGCCGAAGATCAGCCGGCAGCCCTGCTGTTCGAGCGCACGCAGGTGGCGCATCGACGCCAGTTGCGCGGTCAGGTCGGCTCCAAAAGGCGGTACCCGCATCTGCTCGTACATGGTGGCGAAGTAGATGCAGTCTGAGGTCAGCACAACCGGCCCGGAGGCGAGGCGCACGAGGAGTGACTGATGGCCACGTGTGTGTCCCGGAGTGGGGATGCACACGATGGTGCCGTCGCCGAAGAGATCGTGCTCGCCATCGATCAGCAGCCGGTCGTGACCCAGGTCGAAGTCCTCGGGCGTGTAGAGGCCGACCTCGACGAGTTTGGGGTTGTGACCTGCCTTCCACTCCGACTCCTGGACCACGATCTTCGCGTTCGGGATCTCCCAGGTGCCGCCACAGTGGTCGAAGTGCAGGTGGCTGAAGATCACGGTCTGGATGTCGGCCACCGAGTAGCCGGCCGCCGCGATGCGTGCGGTCAGTTCCTCGCCGACGGGGAAGTCGACGACCGTCGTTTCGAATGAGCCCTTCATCTGTCCCTCGGGTGTTCGCAACTTGGTGTGCAGACCCGTGTCGAACAGCACCAGTCCACGAGGGTGCTCGATCAGCCAGGCGGGCACCGGCAGCAGCGCTTGTCCGGGAATCCCGGCGAGTTGCATCAGGTCGGCCTCGAAGCGGCCGGTCTCGAGTGCGATCAGCTTCATCACACGAAGCCGACGACCGGGTGTGGCGTGTACGGCTCCTCGAGCCGTGCGATCTCCTCAGCGGAGAGCACGATCGTGGTGGCGGCGACAGCGTCGGCGATGTGCTGGGGCTTGGTCGCGCCGACAATCGGTGCGGTGATGAACGGCTTCGACAGCACCCAGGCGAGTGCCACCTGAGCGCGGGGTAGCCCGCGCTCACGCGCGACATCGGCGACACGGTCGACGATCACCCGGTCGCTCGCAGAGGTGTCGTACAGCATCTTGCCGAACTCGTCGGTCTCTGACCGTGCCGTCGTGTCGTCCCAGTCGCGGGTCAGTTTGCCGCGAGCGAGGGGACTCCACGGAATGATGCCGACCTGCTGATCGATGCACAGCGGGATCATCTCCCGCTCCTCCTCGCGGTTCAGCAGGTTGTAGTGGTTCTGCATGCTGACGAACTTGGTCCAGCCGTGCAGTTCGGCCGTGTACTGGGCCTTGCTGAACTGCCAGGCGAACATCGACGAAGCACCCAGGTAGCGCACCTTGCCCGCCTTCACTACGTCGTGCAGCGCCTCCATCGTTTCCTCGATGGGAGTGCGTCGATCGAAGCGGTGAATTTGGTAGAGGTCGATGTAGTCGGTGCCGAGGCGCCGCAGGCTCGCATCGATCTCGGTCATGATCGCCTTGCGTGACAAACCGGCAGCGTTGGGGCCCTTGCGCATCGGGCCGTGCACCTTGGTGGCGATGACCACCTCGTCGCGCCGGGCGAAGTCGGCCAATGCTCGGCCGACGATCTCCTCGCTGGTGCCCGCGGAGTAGACGTTGGCAGTGTCGAAGAAGTTGATGCCAGCGTCCAGCGCAGCGCTGATGAACGGCCGGCTGGTCGCTTCGTCCAGTGTCCACTCGTGCGTGCCGGCACCGGCGACGCCGAAGCTCATACAACCCAAACAGACTCGCGAGACGTCGAGTCCTGTGTTCCCCAGTTTCACCTGTTTCATTGGTGTCCTCCGTTGTCGTTCGTCGCGTTGGTACGGTCGCGCCAACTGCGGGTGGGGGCCCAGCCGAAGAGTCGGCGGGCCTTGGCGATGCTGATGCCGCCGCAGTCCTCGCGCTCGAGGTCGCGCACGGGCGGCGCGTCATCCCCGAGAGCATCGGCGACGAGTTGGCGGAACGAGGCACCCAGCAGGTTGTCAGGCTGTGCGGCGTAGACGACCTCGTGCCCGGGCGTCGGTGTAGCGGCCGCGAGCACGATGAGGTCGGCCAGGTCTTCGACGTCGACATACGACCAGTGGTTGAAGCTGCGGCCAGTCGCGCGTTGGAGGCCACCGATCAAGGCGTAGTCGGCCGGGGCCAGCACCAGCGACGGACGGATGGAGACAGCCGTTGCGTCGCAGCGTCGCACGAGCGAGTCGCAGATGTCTTCGCCGAGCGACTTGGAGAGCGCATACGCCTCCTGCGGTCGGCGCAGATGCTCCTCGTCGACCGGGAGGTAGTCGGGCAGGAACGGACGCAGGGCGGTCACGAACCCGAGGGCGGTCTCGCTGGAGAGATAGACGAGGCGCCCGACGCCGGTCTGGGCGACGGCTTCAGCGACGTGGAAGTTGGCCAGCGAGTTGTTGGCGAAGATCGTCGGGCCCGGGTCGTGAGAGCTGTCGGGGATGCCGGCTGCGTGCACGATGACGTCCGGCTTGGCTGCCATCACGATGCCGATGGTCTGCCCGTAGTCGGTGAGGTCCGCGCGCAGGTAGCGGAAGCGCTCGCCGGTGAGGCCGTAACGGGCGGGGCTGATGTCGCTGAGCACTACGCGGTGGCCGGCGGCGAGGAACGCCTCGGCGGCGAAGGATCCGACCTTGCCTCGAGCGCCGGTGATGAGTACGCGCATGTGGTGTCCCCTCGTGTCGCGGCCTGCTGGCCCTCGATGGTTCAATAGAGTATCCTTGTTTCATGTCATCTCGCCGCATCGCTGTTGCCACCTGATGGCCGTCATTCGGGCCTTCGCCGAACTGGATGCGGCACCGTGTACCGGTTGCAAACTGTGCGATCTCGTCTGCCCCAGCGGGGCGATCACGATGGTCGCGAAGAAGGCAGTGATCGACGATCCGTTGTGCATCGGGTGCGGCCGTTGTGTCGATCGCTGCCCCGAGGACATCATGTGGATGACCGAACGTGCCGAGCCGATCACGCGCACCGTGCGGCCCGATGAGGTCGATCAGGAGAAGGTGACGGCTCTGCTGCTGGCGGCCGGGATCGACGCCAATATCTCGGTGTGCGTATGCACGCTGACATCGGCCGCGGAGATCGCCGGAGCCGTGGTGAAGGGCGCGTCCAATCTCGACGAGGTGTCGGCCATGACGGGGATGCGCTCTGGCTGCGGTATCTACTGCGTCGCTCCGGCGTTGCGCTTGCTGGCGGCAGCGGGCTGCGACATGACCGCCCCGCGCGGCCACCGTTGGTATCCCAGCACGTTGGCGTTGTGGGATGTGTCGGACGAGGCGCGCGCGAAGTACCCGGATGCGTTCATCGATGAGGATCGCGCCGTCTTCGATCCCACACACCAGTTCGGCCCACTCACCCACTCGGAGGCCCCGCGATGAGCTCGCATACATCCGCACTCATGCCGCCAGCGTTCATGCCGTCCGAGTACGGACCCGCGCTGCGCCCGCATGTGGCCACCATGCCCTCGATGACGTCGGTCTCGGTGCGCGAGCTGTTCCCGAGCTTCGCGGAGCCGCTGACGCAGGGCGACCCTGCCGACGTCGATCGTGTTCGTGCAGCAACGCGCGCTGCGCTTGCGGACGTCGACATGTCGAAGATCGGCGCCGGCGACAGTGTCAACATTCTTGCGTCCGAGCACGGGTTCGGGCTGATGGGCGGGCTGCCGTACGCGGAGATGGTGAAGACCATTCGCGAAGTCGTGATCGAGCGCACCGGGTGCCGCGACGTGCGGCTGCGCCTCGCGATCTACCGCGGGTTCAAAGAGGCGGAAGAGGTACGCGATCACTTCGGTTTCGCCGAGGCGTTCGAGGGCAAGGTGAAGGGTCTCGGACCATTCGATCGTGGTGTCGAAGTGGAGACGGCAATCGGGCCGATGTGGTTGGTCAACCGCGCGTTCGACGCCGATCACTTCATCCACGCCTATTACGACGATCCGCGCGAGATGTACTTCAACCGGCTGCTGTACAAGTCGTTCAAGTCGTTCTGTATGTCGTACGCCCGGTTCGAAACGCGATCGGTGTACCACTCGATGTTCGGTAACCGCAGCGGCAGCATCATTCCCCGCGCGTTGTTCGACTCGGACTTCGTCCAGTCCAAGTACACGTTCAGTTCGGTGCTGCGCACCTCACCGGCCGGTGTCACCGAAATCGACGCCACCGACGATCTGTATGCGATCGACCGGCGGATCACCGCCAGCCATCTCGCGACGTACGGGCGCATGCAGCGGCTGTTCGCCGAGATCGAGGACTGCGTTGCGGTGTGGGATGGCGGTCGGTGGGGCTACTACCTGCACGCCGGTGGGGTGATCTTCGGTGTGCTGCTGACCAATCATCACGATTCCTTCGACCTCGATATCCCGGTGGTGGCCGGGTTCATGCAAGTGCCCGGCGCGTCAGTGAACTTCACGCGCAACAAGGCCCTGCGCGGCATCGTCGTCAACCAGGCGTGGGTCGGCGCAGGTATCCCCTATGTGACGATGCCGTTCACCAGCCCGATGTACATCGTCGGCGACGAGCAGGGGAAGCTCTGGCGTGACGACCCGACGAATCCGCTGTTGATGGACCGCGCCACTGTCGTCGACACGGTCGAGCAGGGCATCGAGCAGGCGCTCGAACGTGGCAAGACCGACAAGCTGATGGTGTTCGACGGCAGCTACGGGCACATCACGTGCAACGAGCCGATGGCGGCGCTGTTGCGCGAGAAGGCACCTGCGGTCGACCGCATGGTGCAGACCGAGTTGTTGCCCAAGTGGCTGGCGCAGCGCGGACTCGCGTGAGCAGGTTCGTGCTCCTGGGCGGCACGTTCGACCCGATCCACATCGGTCATCTGGCGCTCGCCCGTGAGGCCGCTCGCGTCCTTGACGCCATCGCACTCTTCGTCATCGAACCCGGGCACCGCCATCGCGTGGCACCGGTCGCCTCGCTCGCCGATCGTCGTCACCTCGTACAGCACGCCCTGGCCAGCGAACCGCGCATGCAGGAGATCACCGAACTCGGCATCGACGGAGATCTGGCAACCGTGGTCAGCCAGCTGGCGCTGCTGGATCACGAGCTGCACGTCCTGTTCGGCGCCGACAGCGCCCGGCACCTCCAGCGGTGGAACGGTGTTCAGCGACTGCAACCCGCTCGGCTGTGGGTGGTGCCGCGCAGCCACGACGACGGCGGCGGAATCGACGGGGTCGAGGTCCTCGACATCGACGTCCCCGATGTGTCGGCGACAACGGTCAGGTTCGCGCTCGCGGCCGGCCGGACACCCCATGGTCTGCTGCCGTCGTGCTGCCTCGCTGACGTCTGTGCTGTCTATGCCCCCGTCGCGAGCGATTCGTTGGCGACAGCCTGATGGTGATCCGCCGCATCACTCTCGAACTCGTCGGCTCGGTGCCGGGTCAGCATCGGGCACTGGTGGTCGCCACCGAACCCGGCGTGGTGGCTGGCTCATCACTCGTCAACGCCACCGAACTGACGGAGTCGGCCGGGGAGTGGCGACTGCTTCGCTCCGAAGGCGAACGCGTCGAAGAGGGTGAAGCGCTCGTGGAAGTCACGGGCGGTGCGTGGGAGATCGCCGTCGCGGGCGACCATGTGCTGGGCGTACTGGGCGTCGCTGGTGGACTCGCCCGTCGCGCCATCGAGTTGTGCGACGCTGCCCCCATCGGGTTGGACATCGCCTGCGGCGCGTGGAAGAAGTGGCCGGCAGCGATGAAGCCCGTACTGCGCGCTGCGCTCGATGTCGCCGGGGTCACCCATCGCCTGGTGGATGGCGAGTTCGTCTACATCGACAAGAACATCGTGCGCCTGCTGGGCGGCGTCGCCCCGGCCGTGCAGCGCGGCGTCGCGCTCGGTCACGGCCCGGTGGCGGTGCAGGTGGACGGCGTCATCGAGGCTCGCGCCGCAGTGGCCGCTGGCTGCGGGATCGTGATGGTCGACACCGGCTCGCTGGCCGATCTGGCCGCCGTACACGACGCGCTGACGGCCGACGGTGTGCGCGGGTCGGTGCGGTTGGCATTCGGCGGCGGGGTGACGGCCACCACGCTGCCAGGTGCCCGCGATGCGGGCGCCGACATCGTCGACATCGGCCGTTCGATCCTGGATGCGCCGCTCTGGGACCTGCGCCTCGAGGTCGTCGAGTGAACACCGTCGATCGCCCACTGCGACCCTCGATCGGTAGCGTCGCACCATGCCCACACCCACAGGAGGACGAGCGTTGATCAACGTCGGTGTGATGTTCGCCAACGGCGCGGCCGCGGCCGAACCGGAGCATGCTGCGACGCTGGCCGTCGCAGCCGAGCGCGCCGGGTACGACTCGTTGTGGGCCGTGCAGCACGTGGTGATGCCCGTCGAGCACGCGTCCGAGTACCCGTACTCGGCCAGTGGCACGGTGCCGGGCGGCACGGCGGTGGCGATCCCCGACCCGCTGGTGTGGTTGGCCTGGGCAGGCGCGCAGACGTCCACGATCCTGTTGGCGACTGGTGTGTTGGTGTTGCCGCAACAGCACCCGCTGGTGGTGGCCAAGCAGGCTGCGACGCTCGATCGCCTCACCGGTGGTCGCCTGCTGCTGGGCCTCGGTGCCGGCTGGCTGCAGGAGGAGTTCGCTGCATTGGCCTCGGACTTCGACCGGCGTGGGCCGCGTATGGAGGAGTGCATGCAGGTGTTGCGCCTCGCCGGTGAACCTGGCCCGATCGAGTTCCACGGCGAACACATCGACTTCGCCCCGGTGTGGGTCGAGCCCAAGCCGGCGCGCCGCATCCCACTGATCATCGGTGGCCACACCACGGCAGCCGCTCGTCGCGCTGGCCGTCTGGCCGATGGCTTCTTCCCGCTGTCGTGCCAAGGCGAAGCGCTGACGAAGCTGGTAGGCATCGTGCGCGAAGCTGCCGAGGCGGCGTGGCGCGACCCGCGCGCCATCGAGATCACGGTCGATGCACCGCGCACAGCAGAAGATGCCGCGGTGCAACGCGCACTCGATGTCGACCGTGTGGTGGTCAATGCCCCGCACGTGCCCACCGGCGAGTTGGCGGCTGCCCTCGCGGCAAAGTTGGCGGCTACAAGAGAGGCGTACGCTCGTGCCTGATCTCGACCTGTTCGACAAGACCGAGTTGTGGCTCATGGGGGTCGCGCTCGTCGACGTGTTCCTGCCCGACCTGGCGAAGGCTGCGGCAGCGGCGTTGTCGTTGGAGCCGCATGAGGTGTTCGTCACTGATGTGCGCGACGACCACGTGGTGTTCGACGTGTTGGCGCCGCGGGTGCCGCTGGAGGCGATCCTCGGGCGCGGCGACGACCTGCTGCGTGCGGTGGCGAAAGTGCCCGGGGTGAAGTTGGCCGAGGACGCCGCGCTGCACAGCCGCGGGGTGTTGGGCGTGTTGGGCACGCCGGCCGAACAGGTGGAAGGTGTGCTGGCTGCGGCGACCACGCTGGACGCGAACTTGCGCGCGTACGTCGCCCGGCGGGTTGCGGTGGTGTCCACCGGCCCAGAGGTGGATGACGGCCGGATCCACGACACGAACTTCGAAGCGATCGCCGAGGTGCTCGGTGCGGCGAACTACGAGGTGACCTTCGGTGGCGTCGCCGGTGACGACGAGCGTTCGATTGCCGGTCGCGTGGCACGCCTGGCAGAGGATGGCTACGGCATCGTGATCACCACCGGCGGGGTTGGCGCGGAGGACAAGGACCGCACGATCGAGGCATTCGAACTGCTGGCGGCGAACATGCCCGACTCGTCGTTCTGTACTGCTGTGCTCGCTACCTACGAGGTCGGCCACGGTCGGCATGTGAAGCCGCACGTGCGCGTCGGTGCCGGTCTGCTGGGCGACGTCGTCGTCGTTGCGCTGCCGGGGCCGACCCGTGAGGTGCAGGCCGCGCTGCCGGCGCTGTTGCAGGCGCTGCAGCAGGGCAGCGCACCGGCGCAGATCGCCGAGGCGGTGGCCGCACCGATCCGCGCGCTGTGGCTCGATCGCGGCCCAACTCACCACCACGGAGGGCATCACTGATGGCGAAGGTCGTCCGTATGGTGGCCGAGATCCTGGCCGACAAGTGCACCGGGTGCGCGCTCTGCGTGTACGTGTGCCCGACCGTGGCGATCACGTTGCGCGACCGCCGGCCCGGTGAGGCCGGCACCCATCGGCGCATCGCCGAGATGTTCGAGTCCAGTTGCTACAACGCGCAGAACTGCCTGGAGGTGTGCCCCGAGGAAGCGATCGTGATGCATCGTCTGGACGAGCCGTTCACGGTGGGCACCGATGTGTCGACCGCAGATGCGGCAGAGGTGAAGGCGTTGTGCCGCAAGGCCGGTATCCCTGGCCGGGGGATGGTGTGTATGTGTGCCGAGACCACCGGCGAGGAGTTGGCCGCGGCGGTGCTGAACGGCGCGCACACCCCCGAGGCGATCTCGCTGGCCACCGGGGCACGCACCGGGTGCACCGAGCTGTGCCATCAGCCGATCATCGCGCTGCTCGCCGCTGCTGGCCACGGCGACCTGCCGCGCAACCCGCCGCGTGGTTTCCAGTGGTACGGCATCGCTGCACGCGCAGTCGACATGGTGGGCGACGATGGCACCGCACCCGACGAGTTGTTGCAGCAGTACGCGCAGTTCCCGCTGGCCAGCGACCTACGCGTGTTGCAGGGTGACTTCAGCGAGTTCGAGTCATGAGCGCGCTGCAGGCCCCCGCAACTCCACCGGCGTTGATGCGCACCTGGACCGGCCGCGACCCGGCCTCGGTGGTGCGCATGCGTGCGGCCGATCTGCCGGGCATGGTGTCGTTGCCGGTGCGCGCGATCGACCCCTCGCTGCCGACACCGATCTGGGCCTCCGATCCGGCGTTGGGCCCCACCGATGTCAGCGTCGTACGGCGCGAGACGATCGCCAAGTTGCAGGCGTCGGACTGGTCGCGCATCCAGCCCGGCAGCACCGTGAATCTGATCGCCAACCCGCACGGCTTCTTCCTCTGCGGCGAGGCCTATCTGGTGATGCTGGAAGAGACCCAGCGCTACTTGGTCGCCACCCGGCAGTGCACCGTGCGTTTGCGTATCGCCGAGTCGATGGGCCACATCGAGAACCCCGACTGGATGCGGATCTACGACCTGCGCAACCGCTTCGGCGATGCGGAGGAATGCCCGCAGATCGGCCGCGGCGTGCAGATCGACACCAAGGTCGGGCCGTTCTGGCTGACCCGCGATCTGTTCAGCGCCGATCACTTCGTGCACACGCACGTGGCCGAGATGCGCGAGGGCTACTTGCACCGGATGATCGACCGACTGCACAAGCCGTTCGGCATGGCCTACACCCGTTTGGAGACGCGCAGCGCCTACCACTTCGGGTGGGGGCCACGTACCGGCCAACTCGTGGCGCGCGCAGTGTTCGACAGCGACTACGTGCAGCAGCGTTACGCGGGCACGATCGTGCTCGACACCACCCCCGAGGGAGTGATCGGCGTCGACGCCGATCTCGATCTCGATGCGGTCAACGCCCGCATCACCCGCGGCGTGCTGCGTCACTACGGCACGCTGATGCGATTGATGGGTGAGATCAAGGACGCCAACGTGGTGTTCGACGGCCACGGCTGTCACATGTACGCCTATGGCGGCGGCATCGCGTTCGACTGTCTGATGTACGGCCAGGTCGACTTCCTCGACCTCGACAACCTCGCACTGCTGAAGGGGTTTGCCTCGCGCCTGCCCGAGACGCCCGGGTTGACGATGGAGTTCAACCCGGCCATCAAGGCGCAGATCATGAACTACATGGCCGGCGGTGTGCCGTACACGATGATGACCCGCCGCCTGCCCACGTACCTCGTGGAGGGTGAAGCGGCGAACTGGCTGATCGACGATCCGGCCTCACCGTGGCTCGGCGATCGGGCGCACATCATGCCCGACCTGCCCGCCGCGGTCGCCGCCGCACGCGCGGCCACCGGCACCGATCACCTGATCGTCTTCGACAGCACACCGGGCGCGCTGAACATGTCCGAATCGTTGGGCCGTTTCTTGCTCGAACGCGCACCGGCTGTTGCCGAACACGTACACACACACGCCCTGCCGAAGTGGCTGGCGCAGCGCGGCCTCAGCTGACTTCTCATCGGCCGACGGTCAGCCGTCGGTCAGCCCTCGGAGCGGGCGATCGGCTCGGCGAGGCCTTCGGTATCGCACTTGTGCTGCCACTTGGCGATCGTGTCGGCAAGGTTGTCGCCCAGACGCTTCCCGGGAGTGAACGTGGCGGTCAGGTGCTTCATCCCGTTGATCACCCCGACCGTGTCGTAGTGCACCGCGCTCTCGGAGTCGCACACGAAGTCGGGCATGCGGTCGAGCACCTGCGTGAGCATCGTCTTGTAGATCGAGCGGGCGACGTTCGAGCCGATGCAGCGGTGGACGCCCAGACCGAACGCGCTGTGGCGGTTGTTCGTGCGGTCGAGGTGGATCGTGTTCGGGTCGGGGAACACCTCGGGGTCGCGGTTGGCCATCGCCCACGACAGCCACAGGCGGTCGCCTTCCTTCAGCTGCTGGCCGGCATACACACAGTCGGTGGTGACGGTGCGGCCGTCGCCCGGCGCCGGGGTGAAGAAACGCAGGAACTCCTCGGTGGCGGAGTTGATCAGACCGGGGAGATCGGCGGCCAGACGCGCCCGCTCACCGGGATTGTTCGACAGCCAGTCGAGCGACTTGGCGGTCAGCGAGGTGGTGGTGTCGAATCCGCCACCGATCAGCAGGCCGAGCATTCCGCCGAGGAACTCGTCGGTCGGTGTCTCGCCGGCGATCTTGGCATTCACCAGCGCGTGCACCAGGCCCGGCCGCGGCCGCTGACGCGCGTTCTCCAGCTCCTCCTGCAGCTTGATCGCCATCGCGAAGTACGCCTCCATCACCCGGGGCACGTCGGGCGAATCCGGTGCGGTGTAGATGGCGGCGTGGGCCGGCTCGCAGTAGATGACCCAGTCGGCCAATGGAAGGCCCATCAGTGCCATCGTCATGATCGCGGGAACGATGTTGGCCAGGTCGTCGACGAAGTCGATGCTGCCGCTCTCGATCGTCTCGTCCAGACAGGCCCGCGTGATGTCCTCCACCATCGGTGCCCAGCGGGCAACCGCGGCGGGCGACAGGTACGGGTTCATCAGCGACCGGTAATCCTTCTGGTCGGGCGGGTCCATCTCCAGGATGCCCCCCTGGGTGGGGCTGATCGCGGGGATGCTGATGCCCAGGTAGCCCTTGCGCTCGTTGTGCGGGTCGTGGTCGCTGGACAACAGGTGCGGGTCGCGGGCCAGTTCGAACACCGACTGGTGATCGCTGATCACCCAGTGGCCTCCGTAGGTCTCGGTCCAGGCGACGGGGCACTTCTGCTGCAGTTCAGTGGTGATGGCCTCGAACTGCACGCGGTACTCGGGAGTGTGGCGGTCGAAGTGCACTTCGGCGCGGTTGGGAACGGTGTCGGTCACGGCGTGCTCCTCAGGCTTCGATGACGATGGCTTGTTCGGGGCAACCACCGGCGGCCAGGCGCACTTTGGCTTCCAGCTCCGATGGCACGTCGTGGCTGCGAGCGGTGGCGTGGCCGTCCTCATCGCTGAGGGTGAAGAACTCACCAGCTGCCATTGCACACAATGTGTGCCCCTGACACTTGTCCGCGTCGACCCATGCCTTCATCGCACACCCCCTATCTCCGCGCCGCCCCCCGGCGTGTGAGTGTGCAGATATTGGCACACCCCGACACGGTGTGTAAACCGGTCGTGTAGGCGATCCCCCAGTCTCTCGTCGCACCCCCCGGTCCCCGCGCCCCCGCGCCGCCCCCGTGCCGCCCCCAACTCCGGCACTTTACGCTCTGTGTCGCGGCCACGAGCGACGGCCTTCGTGGTCAGGGCCGCGACACAGACGCTCATGTGCTGGACTTTGGGGCGATCGGTTGCTGGTCGATGAGGACCTTGGGGGACACATGAGCATTCCGACGACGGCCGAGGCCGCCGAGATAATTGCCCGCGCTGCTGGCGGCACGGTCGTCGATATCCAGCGGCAGTTGCGCTGGCGGCCCACGTGGTTCGCCGAGGTCGAGCGTGACGGCGAGGTGCTGGGCATGGTGCTGCGCGGCGACCGCACCGACAGCGAAGCCTTCCCGCTGCATCACGAGTACACGTTCCACCGGTTGATGGAGGAGCACGGTCTCCCGGTGCCGCACGCGTACGGGTTCATCGAGACGCCCGGCTTCCTCGACTGCGTGCTGATGGCCAAGGTGCCCGGGCAGGCCGAGTTCCAGAACACCAGCGAGGCCGACCGCGACCAGGTGGTCGACGAGTACGTCGAGCAACTCGCGGTGCTGCACTCACTCGACCCGCAGGTGTTCATCGACGCCGGTATCGACCACCCGCGGCCGGGCGAGGACCCGGCGATGGCCGGCCACCGGCACATGATCAGCCGCTACCGCGAACGCAAGGTGCGGCCCGACCCGTTCTCCGAGTTCTGCATCGGCTGGCACCTGCGCCACCTGCCGTCGGCTAACGGCCGCCTCGCCCCCGGTGTGTGGGACAGCGGGCAGTTCATGCACGACAACGGCCACCTGGTGGCGATCATCGACCTCGAGTTCGGCCACGTCGGCGATCCGCTGGAAGACCTCACCATCTGGCGGATGCGCGACACGCTGCTGGGCTTCGGCGACTTCGCCAAGATCTACTCGCGCTACGAGCACTTCACCGGCAAGGACATCGACCTCGAAGCGATCAAGCGCCACCACTTCGCCGCGTGCATGGGTAACGGCCTGCAGTTCGGGGCCGCGTGGCGCGACCCGCTGCCTGAGACCGACGTGATGAACATCATGCAGTGGAGTAGCGAGACGAACCTGATGGCCACCGACTTTCTCGGTGAGTACCTCGGCCTGGACCTGCCGACCCTCACGCCACCGCCCGCCTTGGAGACGCGCCACGACACGGTGGCTCGTCAACTGGTTCGAGGGCTCGGCTCGGTGAAGGTCGACGACCGCGAGGCGCAGCACGAACTGCGCCTGGCGTTCCGCATGGCGCGCCATCTGCAGCGACGCAGCGAGGTCGGCGCCGCGCTCGACGAGGCCGACATCGCCGACGTGGCAGCGCTGCTCGGTCGTCGCCCGGCGGATTGGTTCGCGGCCGAGCGCGAACTGGAGCAGTTCGTGCTGGCGGACGCCACGGTGGGGAAGTACGACGAGCCGCTCACCGTGCTGTTCCACCAGCGCAACCAGCGACTGCACATGGCCCTCGGCTCGGCCGGTTCGACGATGGTGCGCCACTACCAGTGCCAGCGCTTCGACGGCGCCCCCTCCCACATCGTCCAGTTCTGACCCGCCCAGCCAAACCTCCGTTCACGTCGCAGCCGTGACCGCACGATTGCGGTCAGACCCGCGACGTGAGCAGGGGATTCGGAATGGGGCGGCGCGACGTGAGCAGGGGATTCGGCTCGGCAGCGTCAGGGGTTGGCGCGGGCGATGGCGATGACCTGGTCGGCCAGCTCGGGGCGACAGATCAGCAGGTCGGGCAGCCACGGGTTCTCGGCGTTGTAACGCAGCGGCGAACCGTCGAGTCGCGACACGTGCAGACCGGCGGCCGCAGCCACAGCGACCGGCGCGGCCGAGTCCCACTCGTACTGACCGCCCGAGTGCGCGTACACCTCGGCCTCGCCGCGGACGACGGCCATCGCCTTCGCGCCGGCCGAGCCCATCGGCACCAGCGTGCCGTCCAGGCCGGAGGCCAGTGCCGATGCGAGCGCGGTGGGACGTGTGCGGCTGACCAGCACGCGCACCGGACCATCCGAGCGTGCCGGCACGACGGGCGGTGCACCGGTGTGCAACGTGGTGCCCAGCGCGGGCAGCGCGACGGCGCCGACCACGGGGAAACCGTCGACGACCATCGCCACATGCACGGCCCAGTCGTCGCGGTCGCCCTCGCTGAACTCGCGGGTGCCGTCGAGCGGGTCGACGATCCACACTCGCGGGAACGCCAGCCGCGCCGGATCGGCCGCGGCCTCCTCGGACAGCAGGCCGTCGGCTGCGCGCAGCGCGCCCAACTGACCGACGATCCAGTGGTGCGACTGCAGATCGCCTTCGGCCTTCAACCGGTCGGGGTCGCCGACGAAACGCCGGCGTACCTCCAGCAGCAGGCGCCCGGCTTCGGTGGCGATGGACGCGGCGAGCGCGTGGTCGTCCGCGCCGGCGGAGGAAGTCACGGGCATGCTCACGGGATCCGCCCCGCAGCTCGCAGGGCTTCGATGACCTGATCGGCCGCCTCTTCGGCGGACAACGACGTCGTGTCGATGTGCACCTCGGGGTGCTCGGGTGGTTCGTACGGCGAGTCGATACCGGTGAAGTTCGCCAGCTGTCCGCTGCGTGCCTTCTGGTACAGACCCTTGACGTCGCGCTGCTCGGCAACGGCCAGCGGCGTATCGACGAACACCTCGATGAACTCGTCGGCGTCGAGCATTTCGCGCGCCATCCGCCGCTCGGCCCGGAACGGCGAGATGAACGACACCAGCACCAGCAACCCGGCGTCGACCATCAGCTTCGACACCTCGGCGACACGTCGGATGTTCTCCACGCGGTCGGCGTCGGTAAAGCCGAGGTCTTTGTTCAGACCGTGGCGCACGTTGTCGCCGTCGAGCAGGTACGTGTGCCGGCCGAGGGCATGCAGTTTGCGCTCGACGACATTGGCGATGGCCGACTTGCCGGCACCCGACAGGCCGGTGAACCACACGACGGCGGGGCGTTGACCCTTCAGTGTGCTGTGCGCTTCCGTGCCGACCTCGATGGCCTGCCAGTGCACATTGTCGGCACGACGGAGTGCGAAGTGCAGCAGACCGGCGCCGACCGTCGAGTTCGTCATCCGGTCGATGATGATGAAGCCGCCCATCTCCCGGTTGTCCGCGTACGCGTCGAACGCGATGGGCCGGTCGAGGTTGATGTTGCAGATGCCGATCTCGTTGAGATGCAGCGTCTTGGCGGCGATGTGCTCGAGTGTGTTGACATCGACGCGGTACTTCGGATGGGCGATCGAGAGACCCACGGTGCGGGTGCCGACCTTCATCAGGTACGGCCGGCCGGGCAGCATCTCCTGCTCGCCCATCCAGACGATGTGTGCCTCGAACTGGTCGGCAACTGCGGGCGGCGACGAGGCCGCGGCCAGTACATCGCCGCGGGACACGTCGATCTCGTCGGTGAGCGTGATCGTGACCGATTGACCGGCCTCGGCGGACGTCAGGTCGCCGTCGAAGGTGACCACGCGTGCGACGGTGGACGTCTGTCCCGAGGGCAGTACGCGGACGGCCATACCCGGCTGCACGGTGCCGCCGACGATGCGCCCGGAGAAGCCACGGAAGTCGAGGTCGGGGCGGTTCACCCACTGCACCGGCATGCGGAACGACTGGCTCGCGGCGAGGTCGTCGATGGGCACGGTTTCGAGGTGCTGGATGAGCGTCGGCCCGGTGTACCACGGTGTGTTGGGACTGGGATCGATGATGTTGTCGCCACGCAGCGCGGACATCGGGATGCACGTGATGTCGTCGAGGCCAATCTGGGCAGCGAACGCCCGGTAGTCGGCCTCGATGGTGTCGTACACGTCCTGCGAGTAGTCGACGATGTCGAGTTTGTTGATCGCGACGACCACGCGGCGGATGCCCAGCAGCGACACGAGGTAGCTGTGCCGGCGAGTCTGGGTGAGCACACCCTTGCGAGCGTCGATGAGGATGACCGCGAGGTCGGCGGTGGACGCGCCCGTCACCATGTTGCGCGTGTACTGCTCGTGGCCGGGCGTGTCGGCCACCACGAACTTGCGCACCTCGGTGGAGAAGAAGCGGTAGGCGACATCGATGGTGATGCCCTGTTCGCGTTCGGCGGCCAAGCCGTCGACGAGCAGCGCGAAGTCCAACTCGCCGCCCTGGGTGCCGACCTTCTTCGAATCCGCTTCGAGTGCGGCGAGGTGATCTTCGAACACCAACTTCGACTCGTACAGCAGTCGGCCGATCAGCGTGGACTTGCCGTCGTCGACGCTGCCGCAGGTGATGAAGCGCAGCAGCGACTTGTGCTCGTGCGCGTGGAGGTAGGCCTCGATGTCGTTGGCCAACAGATCGTCGTGTGCGTGCGCCATCAGAAGTAGCCCTCTTGCTTCTTCTTCTCCATTGACGCGCTGCTGTCGTGGTCGATCATCCGACCCTGTCGCTCGCTGGTGGTGGTAAGCAGCATTTCCTGGATGACCTCGGGCAGCGTGGTGGCGGTGCTCTCGACCGCGCCGGTGAGCGGGTAACAACCCAGCGTGCGGAAACGGATGGAGCGCATTTCGGGTACTTCGCCCGGCTCGAGCGGCATGCGGTCGTCGTCGACCATGATCAACGTGCCGCTGCGTTCAACGACCGGTCGCGGAGCGGACAGGTAAAGGGGCACGATCGGGATCTGCTCGAGGTGGATGTACTGCCACACGTCGAGTTCGGTCCAGTTCGAGAGCGGGAACACGCGCATCGTCTCACCGACGTTGCGGCGCACGTTGTACAGCGACCACAACTCGGGCCGCTGCAGCTTGGGGTCCCAGCGATGTTGCGCCGAGCGGATGGAGAACACGCGCTCCTTGGCCCGCGACTTCTCTTCGTCGCGACGCGCCCCGCCGAACGCGGCGTCGAACCCGTAGTGGTCGAGTGCCTGCTTGAGACCCTCGGTCTTCCACATGTCGGTGTGCATCGCCGAGCCGTGCTCGAACGGGTTGATGCCCAAGCGCAGGCACTCTTCGTTCTGGTACACCAGCAGGTCCATGCCGCTTTCGCGCACCATCCGCTCGCGGAACTCGTACATCTCGCGGAACTTCCACGTGGTGTCCACGTGCAGCAACGGGAACGGCGGCTTGGAGGGGTAGAACGCCTTGCGCGCCAGGTGCAGCATGCAACCGCTGTCCTTGCCGACGGAGTACAACATCACCGGCCGTTCGCTCTCGGCGACCGCCTCGCGCATGATGTGGATACTCTCCGCCTCCAGGCGCTGCAGATGGGTGAGCGATTTGGTCATGATTCCACCCAGGATGCCAGCTCGCGGCTCAAAACAGGTGTCCGAATCGTGTGCTGTAGTCGCCGAAACCGGTTTTCACCTGGTCAGCGATGAGACCGAAGTCGGCCAACGTGAACTTCACCGAGCTCATGTGCTGCGCCGGGTGCTCCAGCCACGTGCGCATCGCCTCCTCCTCGGCGGCGGCGATGAGCACGCGCAGGCCCGTACGGAACTCATGGTGTTCACCGAAATCCGACAGACCCGTGGCCGACATGGCCTGGTCGATCAGTGATGTCTCTGTCTGGCTCATACCAACTCCTCAATCGGTGCCGAACGCTCGATCAGCCGTGCGCCGCGCAGACCGTCCGGGCCACTGACCCATGCTTCGCGGAATAGGTCGCCGCCGTGTGGCCGGGGCGGGGTCGAGGCGTGGCAGAGTGAGCGCACACATACCTTGGGGGTTGACAATGAGTGGCAACAAGCAGTTCCTCGTGTTCTCGAATGCGGTGGCCGGCAAAGAGGCTGAGTACAACGATTGGTACGACAACGTGCACATGCCCGATGTGCTGAAGGTGCCCGGTGTGTGTGGTGCCAAGCGCTACGAGGTGGCGCAGCTCGACCCGAACACAGCGCCGCCGCACAAGTACCTGGCGGTCTACGAACTCGACGGTGAGCCGGCCGATGTGATGGCCGGGCTGCTGTCGCGGGCGGGCACGCCGGAGATGACGATGAGCGACACGCTCGACATGGGCACCATCAGTATGACCATCTGGGTGCCCCGCTCTTAGGAGACCTGCACCTTCGGGTGGCACGATGGAGCCACGCTCAGTGCCTGGAGGTACTTCAGATGGACTTCGAGATTTCGGAGAAGATGTCGGTCATCCTCGACATGGTGAATCACTTCATCGACGAGGAGGTCATCCCGCTCGAAGGGCCGATGCTCCACGACGACCAGGTGGCGCTCGCCGAAGGTGTCGCGCACGCGCAGCGGCGTGTGCGCGAGATGGGCCTGTGGTCGCCGAACCATCCGGTCGAGTGGGGCGGTCAGGGGCTGACGATGCTCGAGCACGGTCTGCTCAGCGAGGCACTCGGACGCACCCCGCTGGGGCACTATGTGTTCAACGCGCAGGCGCCCGACGCCGGCAACGTGGAGATCCTGCACCTGTTCGCCAATGCCGAGCAGCGCGAGCGCTTCCTGCGACCGCTCGTCGAAGGCAAGGTGCGCAGCTGCTTCTCGATGACCGAGCCCGAGCAGCCGGGCAGCAACCCGGTGCTGATGGACACGGTGGCCGTGAAGGACGGCGACGACTACGTGATCACCGGTCAGAAGTGGTTCACCACAGGTGCCGACGGTGCCGACTTCGCGATCGTGATGGC